>JGI24703J35330_11748840_pt1 | contig 46436 bp, 44 predicted proteins | sample TergutNt197P1_FD_35330 | JGI IMG/M metagenome (IMG submission 35330)
TGGTGTGCGTGTCCATCTTTTTCTTTACAACGGGTATTAAGAAATGAAGCGAAGGAAAAACAACATCTTAAACTTTGAGACGTCTACCACAAGTGCGGCTACCTACGACCATTTATAACACGATGAAAAACAAGTGACCTTACAATTTATAACTAAAAATGATCGACTGATAGCCGTTTAACTTTCCATCTCTTTGTGATAGAATAGGAGCCATAGGACATATTTTCATTTTTTAGTTCAACAGACCAGATGTTTAAGGGGAGCTAGTTAGAGAGATACTCGATTTCAAAGGGTGTTTATAAGGAGGAAGAGGTTATGAATACACAAAAATTAATGGATTTAGCTCTTGAGGTAGCGGAAATGGATCAGATGCCTAACGATTGTGCCATTACCGTGCCAGGCGACAACATAAAAAAAATTCTTATGGGGATAGACATGGACACACCAGAATTGATGTTAGCAAAGCAACTTGGATACGACTGTGTGGTAACCCATCATCCGCGAAACACTCATCCGGAAATTGGCGACGTTTTAGACGACCATATCTTTAGATTAGAGGCGCTTGGTATGCCACGAAACAAGTCACAAAAATTGCTAGCTAACCGAAAAGATAGTTTAAGCTATCGGTTCCATGTGACCAATTCAAGACGTAGTGAAAGTGCCGCTCAGTTACTCGCGATGCCATTTGTAAGTATTCATACGCCAGCTGATCTCATCGGTGAAAAGATGGTTCAAACGCATTTGGATGACAAGTTTTTAGATAAGCCGGATACGAAATTATCAGATATTATTGAGGCATTGGGAGAAATTAGCGAGTACAAAAACTCCGTGCGAAAGCCGGTGATTCGCGTTGGATCAGAAGACAGTTATGCCGGTAAGGTCTATGTTTTGATGTCGGGATTAACGGGACCAGGCGCTGATGTGCTAAAGGCGTATTTTGAAGCGGGAGTCGGTACCCTTGTGATGATGCACATCCCAGAAGAGGATGTCAAAGCTTTGAAAGAGCAAAACATTGGAAATGTGGTCGTCGCTGGTCATATGTCAAGTGATTCATTGGGAATGAATAAAATTGCAGAAACTTGGGAAGAGCACGGCGCATCTGTGACGATGATGTCAGGTGTGGTTTCTAGGTAAGGATTTTTGAGTTAAAGAGGAGTGGGATTATGGCCGTTTCAAAGCCAAAAGGAACATACGATGTATTGCCAATCGAATCAGGGAAATGGCATTATGTAGAGCAGATTATTCGCGAGGTAACGCGTACTTATAACGCACATGAGATTAGAACGCCCATGTTTGAGGCGTCGGAACTTTTTCATCGTGCGGCAGGAGAAACTAGCGACGTGGTAAGCAAAGAAACCTATGATTTCAAAGACCGTGGAGATCGTAATATGACCTTGCGTCCAGAAGGAACAGCTGGTGTGGTGCGTAGTTTTATTGAGAATAAGTTATACACGAAAACCGGTGCACAAAAAATGTACTACATTGGGCCGATGTTCCGCTATGAACGTCAGCAAAAAGGGCGCTATCGTCAACACGTGCAATTTGGGGTCGAAGCCTTTGGGGGAGACCACCCATTACAAGATGTGGAGATTATTTCGCTTGCTTGTCAGGTACTAAAGAGATTAGGCCTTGATCAAAACGTTAAGGTGAAGTTGAATTCCCTTGGAAGTGACGAGAGTCGTGATTTATATCGAGTAGCATTAGTGGATCACTTCGCTAATTATAAAGGGGGTTTATGTCCCGATTGTCAGACCCGTTTTGAAAAAAATCCTTTACGCATTCTAGATTGTAAAAAAGATTCTGAGAGCCCGGCGATGCAATCTGCCCCGGAAATGATCGACTATCTAATCGAAGAAGATTTAGTTTATTTCAATGCGGTTAAGGCTGGGTTAGAAGCGGTGGGAATTGTTTATGAACAGGATTCCAACCTGGTACGTGGCTTTGATTATTATACCCACACGATTTTTGAGGTACAGGCCGATATTCCTGGATTTGGTGCTCAATCAACCCTTTGTGGTGGTGGTCGTTACAACAAACTAGTGGAAGAATTAGGTGGTCCGCACGCACCTGGCATTGGATTTGGTATGGGTCTAGAGCGGGTCTTGCTCGCTTTAGAAGCAGCTGAAATTGAACACGGGGCTGACGTTGCTGTCGATCTGTTTTTCTTACCAATGGGTGAGTTAGCCCAAGAAATGGTAGCCAGGTTAATGGCTGAGGTTCGTAGTGCGGGTGTAGTTTGTGAAGCAGATTTTTCGGAGCGTAAGCTCAAGGCTCGCTTCAAGCTTGCGGACGATGCTTTTGCTCGTTATACGGTAGTAGTCGGTGATGCGGAGGTTGCCAATGGGGTTTTAAAGGTGAAAGATGCCACATCTGGGGAAGAGACAGAAGTTAAAGTGGAAGACTTAGTAGAGTTTTTGAAATAGGTCGAATAGATGGAGATGTTGAAGATGAAAAAGACGCATAATAACGGAGAATTAAGAATTAGCAACGTCGGAGAGACGGTTTGTTTAAAGGGGTGGGTAGCCAAGAGCCGTAATTTAGGCGGCTTGATTTTTATTGATTTACGTGATCGTTACGGGATTACGCAGTTAATGGTGAATCCTGAAGGTGCAGCTGCGGACTTAGTAAAAGTAGCAGAGGAATTACGTAACGAGTACGTGGTTGAGGTACAAGGTAAGGTCATCGAGCGTGAAAGTAAGAATTTAGACATGCCAACTGGGGAAGTTGAGATTGAGGTCTCAGGTCTGACGATTTTAACTCGTGCCGAGCAAACGCCATTGATTATTGCCGATGAGACAGACGCCTTAGAGGATACCCGTTTAAAGTATCGCTACCTGGACATCAGACGTCCGGCGATGCAGCGTAACCTGATTTTACGTCATAAGATGATTACGTCGATCCGTAATTTTTATAATGAAAATGGCTTTATCGACGTAGAAACACCGATTTTAACAAAAGCGACGCCGGAGGGGGCGCGTGACTATTTAGTACCAAGTCGTGTTCACAAAGGTGAATTTTACGCACTACCTCAATCGCCGCAAATGTTTAAGCAGCTTCTCATGGTAGCAGGATTGGACAAGTACTATCAAATTGCACGTTGTTTCCGTGATGAAGACCTGCGTGCCGATCGTCAACCGGAGTTTACCCAGCTAGATGTGGAAACGTCGTTTTTATCGCAAGATGAGATCATGGCATTAACGGAGCGCATGTTAAAAGGGGTGATGCGCGACGTGTTAGATGTAGAAATCGATTATGACTTTCCAGTGATGCCTTACGCCGAAGCAATGGAGCGTTACGGATCAGATAAGCCAGATACCCGCTTTGACATGGAATTAATTGCTTTGAATGACGTTGTTGCTAATTGTGGATTCTCTGTTTTTGCTGATGCAGTTAAGAATGGCGGCATGGTCAAAGCGTTGAATGTCAAAGGGGCAGCTGAAAAGTACTCTCGTAAAGACATCGACAAGTTAACGGACTTTGTTAAGAATTACAAGGCAAAAGGGTTGGCATGGATTAAAGTAACGGACGAGGGTTGGTCGGGACCAATTGCGAAGTTTTTTGAAGAAGCTGATATTGCGGCTGTTAACGCGAAAGCCGATGTAGAAATTGGCGACCTATTATTATTCGTTGCTGATACGAGGGAAGTCATGGAGGCTAGCTTAGGTGCGTTACGGATGCATTTAGGTAAGGAGTTAGGCTTAATCGACGAGTCGAAGTTCAACTTCTTATGGATTGTAGACTGGCCGTTATACGAGTACGACGAGGATGCAGGTCGTTATTTTGCTGCTCATCACCCGTTTACCTCACCGGCTCTTGCTGATATCGATACCTTTGATCAGAATCCAAAAGAAGCATTGGCTCAAGCATATGACGTCGTATTAAATGGGTTTGAGCTTGGTGGAGGATCGATCCGTATTTACGACCCAGAAGTTCAGGAGCGCATGTTTAAGACGTTAGGCTTTTCTGAAGAAGAAATCGATACTCAGTTTGGTTTCATGGTTAACGCTTTGAAATACGGGACGCCACCACATGGTGGGATTGCCCTCGGAATGGATCGTTTTGCCATGTTATTAACGGGATCCGATAGTATTCGTGACGTGATTGCTTTCCCGAAAACCCAGTCGGCAACTTGCTCGATGACTGGAGCACCAGGGACAGCCAACGATGCTCAATTAGAGGAATTGGCTGTTTCTGTGGTGAAAAAAGATGCAAAGTAAACCTTTTGACTAAGAAAGCGAGGAACTCGAGATGTTGAAAAAAATGCTAGGAATTAGTGCTTTGGCATTGCTGAGCGTATCCATTTTAATTGGATGTGGTTCAGAAAATGTTGATGAAGATAGGTTTTCTGATGTAGAAGTCGAGCTGATTGTTGAGAACGTTACAGTGATGCACCGAGAAGATATGCTTGTAAGAGATCGTGGTATTCACGGTGTCGACATGATGCTTGGTGAACAAAGATTTGTCAACATCAACCCTTCTGGTATGGAACTGGATGAGATTACGTTAGAAATTGCCGAAGCAATTGCGATTGGAATGGACTTAGACGATACCACAGAACTAGAAAGAATAAGAGTCAATCATCAAGATGCCTTTTTAATGGAAGGGAGCATGGAAATTGATGGAGACGACTACCGCATAGCTGTCGTTATGTTTGTAGCGAATGGTTACCTTTACTCAATGAGCTACGTTGCACCAGTGGATCTTTTTGAAACGTACTACCCATTCTTTATTGAAATTAGAGACAGCATAGGGGAAGTAGACGTTGAATAAGGTGACTAAGTTTACGGTCAACTCTCCAGAAGAAACCATGATTTTTGCTGAGGAATTAGGTCGTGGTTTGCTTCCAGGTACAATTTTAACTTTGGAAGGAGATCTTGCTGCTGGGAAGACCACCTTTACAAAAGGCTTGGCGTTGGGGATTGACATCGACGATGTGATTGATAGTCCAACTTTTGCTTTGATTAAAGAATATGACGATGGTAGACTACCCTTATATCACATGGACGTGTACCGGCTAGACGGAGATTCTGACATCGACTTCATTTTGGAATATTTTGACCGGAACGATGGTGTTTGTGTCGTTGAATGGGCATCGATTATCGAGCAGGACTTGCCTGCAAGGCGAATTGATGTTCGGATTGACCGATTGGAAGGTGACCGTCGAGAAATTACAGTAGAATATAAAAATCTCAAGTAGTCTTGGTGACTGCTTGAGATTTTTTGATGGAAAAGTAAAGGAAAAGTTAAAAGCTAGCTCCTGCTTTACTTTTTGCTACCAAATTTAAGAGAGAAAAGTAAAGTGAATAGCCTAAATCAGTACTTGCTTTACTTTTGAATGTCTAACTAGCAAATAGTGTTCTTTACAACAACCCGATTAGTTGCCACCAAGGTAGCTGTATCAATAAAACTACCACAAAAACCACGATTAATAACGGGAATCCCAATTTCATCACGTCTTTGTTACCGTAACCACCATTTTCTTCACCAATTCCAACAATCATGCTGATGTGATGAAAGGGAAAGACAAAGTGGCCAAAGACTGCTACGTATACAATGAAGATCGGAACCAACGGGTTAAGCCCAAGAGGTTCTGTGAAAGCAAGGGTGGCTGGGATAATCAGGCTTAATACCGCAATCACGCTCCCCAAAAACATGTGAATTACAATAGCAATGGCGACAACAATCACTGCCCATAAAATCACATTCTCCGGCGTTGACCCTGGAAACATCAAATTAGCTAGGAATTCATTGGTTCCAACAACGGCCCCCACACGACCAATGGCGATAGCGGCGGTCAGGAAGATCAGAACGTGAATGGGAACATCAGCCCAATTTTTGACATCCAACGTTTCACCAATCAGTGGAAGTCCCATTAACATGGTAATCGCCAGTGTGGCCCAGCCGATGTCGATGCCGTGCCAATCGTCGGTCATCCAGGTGATAATGGCAACGGCTAGCCAAATGATAACCCGAACCTCTTTGCTAGTTAACTCACTCATGTTACTAAAACGCTCTGCTATGGTACTTTGATCAAATGTTACCGCCTGGGTCGGCTTAAACATCATCAGAATAACTGCCATGGTTAACAACGTTGCAAAGGTAGCAGGTACTCCCATGTACCAAAGCCAGGTCAGCCACCCAACGGACACCGGTGCATAGTCAACGATCATCAAATTAATGGCACTCTCTCCCGTTAAAAACAACATGGAAGTTGGGATCGAGCTAACAAAGACGGTCAGCCCAACCGTAACAGCATCCTTCTTATTCATTTCAGCACTATCAATGACCTGCTTCATCACTGCCATAATGATCAAGCTTCGTGCCCAAGAGTTAGGAATGATCAATGCAAGCACCGCTTGTAAACCAAAGATCACCATAATGATACTTCTAAAGTTGGTGATGTATTTTGAGATCACGTACGTGGCGATCCGCTCACCGAGGCCTGAATGCTTAACTGTCGACGCGATCAAATAAGCGCCGATAATAAAATACATGGTCGACCCTGTCCAAGGAGAAAAAATAACGCCAGGCTCCGCTACATTCAAAATCACCAATACTGCCAAGTAAAGTCCAGATACGTATCCCATGTTTCCCACTTGCATCGCCCAGAAGACCACGGTCATCATCGTTGCGGCTAAAAACAACTGTCCCTCTTGCTCCAACCCACCAATTGGTACTACTGCTAAAATCGCAAAGACTACCACGCCAATAAAAAGTCCCATTGTTTGACTGTTTGACTTTTTCATACAACTTTCATTCCTTTAACTTGAAGCTTCGTTTGAGTGAGCTACGATTACACAGAGCCACCTGCGAAAAGGTAAATCTATGTATATGTCTACATAGGCTTACGGAAATTGCAGGTATTATATGTATTTTTTACATAGAATCACCTAAAAAAGCTTGAAATATGTATTTCGTCATCCCCTTTTTTAGCCCCAAAGCCAGGTGTCGCATGACACCTGGCTCAAATGATTCTTTATTCATAAAAGGTTAAGTTCTTTATAGTAAACCTGCAAAGAAATTGGCAACGAAAACCGATAAAACGGTAACGGTTGCGAAGCCACCAACTAACACTTTTGGAAGCATTTCTTGCATTAAAATACCATACTCTTCGTCGTTTTCAGACATGGACTTTGAAGCGGCTACGGTTAAAACATAATTAGGAGGGAAGCCGCATAAGCAGTTCAATACAATAGCCGCTGACATGGCCGCAGATTCTTTGAAGAATTTACCGACAATAATACCAACTAGAACTAAAGCACCGGTTCCAATAGCGAAGATGGTAAACAGCGGTAAGAAGAATTGGCCAATTAGTTCCGGTGTAGCTGTTGCTAAGCCACCAAAGACGAACCCCATCAACAATACCATTAACAATCCCATTGTTTCTGCTTTAACTAGCAACTTCTTTTCTAGGAAGCCAATTTCAGTTGCAATAATCCCGAAGACTAAGCAGAGAACTAAAAGATGGACGTTTCCATTGGTTAAGCCAGAGACGTACTCTGCTAACCAAGCGACGATGGCAAGTTTACCAATTAAAACTGGTGCCGTTTGATATTTAGCTGGGAAATCTGGGATAAATTTAAATGGGCTTTTCTCCTCCGTACTAACTGAAGCTGGATCGACTAGTTTAATTTTTCCGGCTTTATAATCTTTTAAAACACTACCGGCCTGACGCCTTAAGGCCCAGTTCATTAATGGATAGCCAATCATTCCTTGCAAAGAGAAGACGAGTAAAGCTAGAACTGCTAAGTTATCACGCCCAACGTTTAAAGCAGCTTCTCGCATAATATTAACCGCCGCTAACCCTCCGAGAAGACCTGGCATGATGACGATTGAATAATCAATGTCAAATAGCAAACCACCGATGAAGTAGGCAATCGCAAGCGCACCAACAATACCGGCTGCTCCAATCACGAGGGTTTTCCATTGCTGAAATAGCTCTTTGATGGACATTAACGTCCCCATGTTCGTAACCAATAGCGCCAGCAATAAATTAAATAGCACGCCAGAGATACCGGCCATCTCAGTTAAGGAAACAAAGACTCCCTCCGCTCTTTCAATCTGAGTTGGGATAATGGTCCAAAAGCCGATTAAAAATAAGACACATGAAATAAAGATAGATGGAATTTTACCATTTGTTTTTGCCGAAATAATATCACCTAATCCTTGAAGGACAACGATAATTAAAAAGGCTAGAATAACTGTCATTTGCATGTTTAACACTCCTTAACTTGTAATTTCTACCCCCTTTTGGAATTCTAAACTTACTACTCTTTTAGCCAACGTTCTGCAACTTCGGCATAGATGGCTGCTCCTTTTACCAGAACATTTTCATCAAAGATAACTTTTGGGTGGTGCATTGGGAAAATTTCTGCGTCACTAGTTAAATCAGAAGCACCTAAGAAAAGCATGGCTGCTGGCACTAGGTTTGCAATGCGAGAGAAATCTTCCGATGCCGTCGCACTCATTCCATCTACTACTTCGTAATGATCGTCTGCAGCATCTTCTAAATAACCACGAATTGTCCGGGTAAATTCAGGGTTATTAGTTGTAACAGGAACGTCGGAGAAGATTTCGATTTCAGCTGTTCCACGGAAAGTTTCGGCGGTTTGCTTAACAATGGTTTTTAAGCGTTCCACTAAGAAATCACGCTGATCTTCATTGAAGGTACGTAATGTTCCCTGCATGAAAGCTGTGTTAGGAATGATGTTAGAGGCCGACCCTGCTGTAAACTCTCCAATGGTCAATAAAGCACCATTACTAAAGTCAATTTCTCGTGAAACGAGTCCTTGCAAGGCTAAGTGAATGTGCACCCCGATGTTGATTGGGTCAACGCCGTTTTGTGGCATGGCTCCGTGGCATCCTTTTCCGGTAATGGTAATTTTAAACCCGTTACAAGAAGCCAGTAGTGGTCCTTCTTTAACGAAAACTTTACCTGTTTGTAGACCTGATAGGACATGTAAAGCAAAGGCGCGCTCAACGGTTGGTGATTCCATAATGCCATGGTCGATCATTTCTTGGGCACCGGCGAACACTTCTTCACCTGGTTGGAACATTAGTTTAACGGTTCCATTTAGCTCGTTTTCACGTTCTTTTAATAGCTTAGCTGCTCCTAGTAACATAGCGGCGTGCATGTCGTGCCCACACGTATGTGCCATGTCTTCTTTTTTACTAGCGAAGTCTAAGCCACTGTCTTCGCTCATTGGTAAAGCGTCCATGTCTCCGCGGAGTAAAATGGTTTTCCCACCGTTTCCAACCGTTGCAGACAAGCCGCCTTTCCCTACTTCTTTTGGTTCATAACCCATCTGAATTAGTTGTTCTTTGAGATAAGCCACTGTTCCACTTGTCTCTAACCCGATTTCTGGATTTTCGTGGATGTAGCGGCGATGTGTGATAATCTCTTGTTCGATTTCCTTTGCTCTCATTGTGTAGTGCATAGTTACAACCTCCTATATTTGACTGCGTTTTCACGCTCATTTCTAAAATAATTATGTCACAATCTAGGTGCCAGATATATGCTTTTTTAGCTAAGTTAAGGGCTTTTTTAGTCGAGATCAAAATTAAAAACAGCAATTGTCGAAAAACGACCGCTGTTTTTGGTGAATTATTTTTTAATCTCAGTTTGTTTCTTAATGATGTAGAGAACCACACCGTTATAGGAGAGGTTGGTGTTAAACAGGTAGGAGCCTGTCATAATCGACTCTTCGTAAACGTTTAATCCGTGAGCGATGTTATATTTGATGTAATTGAAGACCTCACGGTCAGAAAAGTCAGCATAACCGGCATTAATGATCTGGGTGATAACACCTGAGTTTTCTTTGTTGCAAGTGACCTTTTTAATTTGGTAGTTCCCTGGCTTCATGTTGGTTAGTTTAACGTTAATGTTTTTGTACAGTGACTTTGTTGTTGGGTCGTCCATGCAGTAGGATGGGTTAAGATACTGAGCGTTCCAGACGAGGACGTTGTATTCGTCGTTATCATTCAAGGTGACGAGAATGTCTTCTTTTTGATAAAGGATCACTGATCCTAGTCGTTTCATGATTTCTAAGATGGTGTAGATGGGACGCCTCACTTCATCGATCAAGTATAGAGACAGGGAAGTAATGGGCAGTTCATCTGAATGAATGGCACTAACCGAGGAATCTGCCCAACAACCGATTCCTTTAATCTGTGGATTAACTTCTAGCAAGGCGTCAAGAATAATAGCAGATCGCAAGTAGAGGATGCTTTCGTGATCCAGATCTCCCATTAAAGTGTTCCACTCTGACATGTAGAGGGTTGGAGTTTCTATTTGAATGGATTCATAAGCTTGGTGAATGGTATTGATGACTTCAGAATAGTAATTTTTGAGTTCGGGGAAGAAGAACTGTGTGACTAAGTAGTCTTTCTTTTTGTCGTTAGCAAATATACCAAAGGTAATAAAGTCAGGCAAATGGCTTTGCTTATGGGCTTGGGTTAAAAAGGATGAGAAATGTTGCTTTTGGTTTCTATTCGTACCATCTAAGGAATGGTAACCTACTTCCATTTGTGGGAGCTTTTTCTTAACTTCATCGTATACCGTTTCATATATGATTTGGGAAACGTCAGAATCCAGGCTTTGATCTGGATAAACTTGAATTTTCCATTGGTTCAAATAATCTTCTTCGTAAATCGGGGTGACACAGAATAAGAACGTATTCATTTGTTCCCTAATATGTGCTTCGATTTCCTCCAGTGACCAGTGGCGATAAGCTTGATCAGGAGCAATCTTTAGGAAAGGGATCATGCCGACTTGTTTGGCAGCATCGACTAGACGGAAAAATTGTTGGCAAACGATTAAGGAGTATTGAATGTTGTTTGGAATGAAATGGTGTTCCAAATCAAAATGAATGTATTTAAAACCAAGGCTTTTATGCAAGGTGTCTAAGCGATCAATTAGGTTGGTATGAATAGCCGTTTCAGCTTTCCCAATGTTGAGAATGTTCTCAGAAGGAAGGATGGTCCCATCCTCGCGGTCATTGAGGGAAATGGTATGTGATACTTTGTTTTGTCCCGTCTGTTCAAAATTGATGTCGTACTTTTTCATGTATTGCATAAAATCACGCAACTCAATGTCAACGTTTAAATTGATCTCGGCAATGTCTATGTCTTCAGTTTTAACACGGTTATCTCCTTGACGACTTTTTCTAAAGTTACCAGGGGTATCGTTGTATTCTTTCTTAAAGGCGGTTGTAAAGGATTTAGCGTTGGCAAAGCCATGATCTAGTGCGATTTTGATGATCGATTCATCGGTTTCCAGTACACTTTGCAAAGCCCTTTTTAACCTAAGAGAGGTTAGGTATTCTAAGAAGCCATATCCAGTTTTTCGTTTAAAGTACTTGGAGAAGTATTGAGGAGACATGTGTTCTCGTCTGGCCATTTCTTCCAGCTTGATCGGATGGTAGAAATTGTCTTCTAAATAGGAAAGAATGTGATTGATGTTTTTCGATTGTTTTTGAGGATCAGGCTCTTCTTCGGTAGTGTTACGGAAGTTAGTAAATAAAATGTGAATAAAGCGAAGAAGCTCCACTTTAAAGTCCAGTTGATAGCCAGATTCTTTTTTGATGGCCGTGTAAAGCATACGAGTTAGAGCCCGCTTTAAGCCATAGTAGTGGCTACTTTCATCGGAATGCCCGATGCAATGGCAGCGAATGATGCCATTGGCGAAGTCTTCGCATTGATTACGTAAAAAGCCTGGCTGAATTTCTAATATCAAGACAACGTTGCTATCTTTGGCGATAGTAGTATGGGGGCGGTTACTGTTAATGACGAGTAAGTCCTCCGTTGCCAATTGAATTCGTTCACCCTCAACATCAATGGCAGCTTGTCCTCGAAGCATAAAAATACACTGCAAACCAGAGTGGATATGGATATCCGTGGTTACCAGGTTAGTTAGCGAGATTTTTATGTCTTTGCTTAACATGCTACATCAGCCCTTTCTCCTAGGATTTAAAGGTTTAGATCAGTCTATTAAATATAACTTATTCCCGCCCATTTAGCAAGAAAGATTGTAGAACAAGGCATTTTGTTGTATGATTTAAGTAAGCAAGGAGAGTTTAGTATGTTAATCTTAGGAATCGACACAAGTACCAATGTTTTAGCCATCGCTCTAATGAGAGACGATGAGGTTTTAGTGAGTTTGAGTGAACCGACGAAAAATAACCAATCTGAAATTTTGATGTCGCGTCTTGAAAAGGTGATGGATCAATGCCAGGTGAGGCCAACTGATGTGGGTTTAATCGGTGTTGCTGTTGGTCCAGGTTCTTATACGGGCATCCGTGTGGGGGTAGCTGCCGCCAAGAGTTTGGGGTATGCACTAGATGTCCCGGTTGTGGGTGTGTCCAGCTTAGAAGTAATGGCTGTGGCTAGTGGTGCAGGTGGAGTGGTTATTCCACTGATTGACGCTAGGCGCGGAACGGTGTTTGCTAGTATCGTGGATGACGGTCGTGTGGTTTTGCCTGAAGGTCATTATGAGCTGGAGGATCTACTACGTCAGTTGCCTGCAGGGCAGGCCATCTCATTTGTGGGAGATGGTGGGGTAGTTCAGGCTCATAAGGAGCGAATTTTGAGTGGGTTTAATGGTTGTGAAGTTGTGATGGAAGATCAGTTTAAGCGAGGCAAGGCCGAGGTGGTAGCAGAGTTGGCTTTGGGAGGGTCACCTATAAAAAATATCCATGAACTGGTCCCGAATTATTTGCGTAAAACAGAAGCCGAGGTGAATGCCGGTGTCTGAGAAGATCGAGTTGGCAGAAGGGTTTATTGAATTTCACGCTGTAAGTGGATTTGCTGATATCCATCACGTAGAAGTGTTGCCTGAGTTGCGAGGGCAAGGCAATGGAACGAAGTTGATGGCGTTATTTTTGGAAGCGATGAAAGCCCGTGAGGTGACAGAAATCACCTTAGAAGTTCGGGTGGATAATGTCTCGGCCATCCGTCTGTATGAGAAGTTTGGATTTGAGCAAGTTGGCATTCGCAAAGGATATTATAAGGGGATCGATGGGATTTTGATGAGGAAAAAGTAAAGGAGTTGGGAACATGAGATGTGTTCACTGTATTTCTGATTTCCAATTTTGAATCTAATAATAGGAATGTTCGCTCTAATAGCGATGACTTTGAAACGCGAATTATGGATTTAAATGGAAACAGTGCAGTAATCGGAGATTTTTTGTTAGAATAGGAGTAGATTGAAAATGAGGCAACGGAGCATGAAAGTGAGCATGAAATTTATCGGTGTTATATTTACTATAATCGGAGCTATCTTTATTCCAGTTGGGTTTGTTGGACCATTGATTTTTCGGCCAGGTCGAATGGCGACGATTAATGGAGTATACCGGCCGTTAACGGAAGCAGATGCTTGGATCGGGTGGTTATTTGGTGGAATTTTTTGGGGTATTGGACTCATCCTTTTAATTATCGGATTAGTATTTTTAATGCGCCCAAGGAAAAGGCGACGTGAAATTGAGCGGTTGAAAAGAGAAGGGATTCGGATTGAAGCGACCTTGCAAAGTTGTGAGCCATCGAGCATTCGTCTGGGTGTTACCACGGGGAATGTAGGAGATCATGGGGGAATTGGTGGTCGCGCGACGTATTATCTGACCTGCTCCTATGAAGATTTTCATGGAACGACCTATGTTTTCAAAAGTGACTTGTTAAGGGAAGATCCAACTCCTTACCTGCAAGATGGGAAAGTGATCGTTTATCACGATCGTGGGGGTATGACGCCTAACTACGTGGACGTTGACGAAAGCATTGGATTGGGTAACCGTGTGGTGATGGTGTAGGAAATTCAGCGAAATTGGCGACGTTTTTCTAGCAAGAAATCATCGAATTCAACCTTCAATTATGGTACAATAATTGTACGGAAGTTTAAGACGGAGGCAGAGTGGAATTGTTTAGTTATAAACGAGGAGCTGGTGCCTATGCTGACATTTGTTTTGGAAGTGGCTCCTGGAAGGAGTTCGCGTTGTACTGCTTAGTAGGACTCGGAGAAGTAATTGCCTTTGGCATTTTTCTTCTAGCACTGTTAACTTACATTCATTCGACACAAAAAAAAGTAACCGTCTAAAGCTTTGACAGGCTTCGGTTACTTTTTGATATCCAGTTTGTCACCGTCTTTAACGGCCTAGGAGGTTGTAGTTCGCGCTACGCCTCCGTTTTTATTATATGCTTATTCTAGCATTAATAACCGCATTTGTAAAGATTTCTTGAAAAGTAGGTGGATGAGCAATGAAACAACAATTAATTTTAGGCATCGAATCCAGTTGCGACGAGACCGCCGCTAGCGTGGTTCGCAATGGAAATGAAGTGCTGTCTAATGTAGTCGCCACTCAAATTGAGGTGCATAAAAAGTTTGGTGGTGTGGTACCGGAAGTAGCTAGCCGTCATCACGTGGAAGCAATCACAGCTGTCATCGATGAAGCGATGGAGCAAGCTGGTGTGACCTTTTCTGATTTAGATGGGATTGCTGTATGTAAGGGGCCAGGACTTGTGGGTGCTTTGATTGTGGGGCTTCAAGCAGCTAAGGCGATTTCCTTTGCTCATGGTATACCACTTGTTCCCATTCACCACATTGCCGGGCATATCTATGCCAATGCTTTGGTGTCGGAGATGGAATTTCCATTGATTGCTCTCGTTGTTAGTGGTGGTCATACGGAATTGATTTTAATGAGAGACCACTTTAAGTTTGAATATTTAGGTCGAACTTTGGACGATGCGGTGGGGGAAGCATACGATAAAGTGGCTCGTATTTTAGATGTGGGTTATCCAGGCGGTCCCGTGATTGATCAGATGGCTGGTAAAGGGGAAGATACTTACAGATTGCCACGGATTTGGTTAGATCGCAGTGCCTTTGATTTTAGTTTTTCCGGCTTGAAGTCAGCGGTGATTAATTTGAGTCACAATGCAACTCAGCGAGGTGAAGAGTTAGATCCGGCTAACTTGGCAGCTAGTTTCCAAGCCAGTGTGGTCGAAGTGTTGACCGAGAAAACCATGAACGCTTTAGAAGAATACGACGTTAAGAATCTGGTCGTGGCTGGTGGAGTAGCAGCCAACACTGGACTTCGGGCTTCTTTGATGGAAGCAGGAGCTGCCAAAGGAATCAAAGTGAGCGTCCCGCCATTGAAGTATTGCACCGATAATGCTGCGATGATGGCAGCTGCCGGTAGTGTGGCATTGGAAAAAGGTCTCACAAGCGATCTAATGATCGATGCAAAACCTAATTTGAAATTGTAGCTAAAAGTGAAAAGCCAAGTAGATCTCGATTTCGGGGATTTACTTGGCCTTTTTTTAGGTGAATTGACTTCATAAGGTTAGTTTTCCTACTGATCCTCAACTTCTGTATACGCCCCCCCATCTAACCACGACTCTACAGCCATCCTTCGACAGGGAATCATCGGTTCAGGAAGCTCCTTTACATCAAACCATCCTAACTCCGAGCACTTCTCCGGTTCCATGATCCTAGGCGTTCCCTCATAATCCTTCACCACAAAATAGATGTGGTAATAATTCTGATCGCTTTCCGAGAAATGGTGGGTCAAATGGGCGAATTCCAAATCAGCAGCCTTAACATCAACCCCAATCTCTTCGTTGCATTCGCGGATCGCAGCTTCTTTAGCCGTCTCACTTGCTTCCACATGACCAGAACCCGCTGTATCCCAGTGTCCATCGCGGTAACCGGTGTTCTGCCTTAAATGCAGCAAAATTCTCTTACCATCCTCACTCAAAATAATGGGGAAGACAGCTGAATAAGTTTTATGTGGCATCTACTTTGCCTCCAGTCCTTAGTTCTTCTGCGATTTTTTTTAAGCTTCGCATGCGGTGGTTAATACCAGACTTTGTTAGTGAGTGTCCTCTCTCTGTGGCGACCTCCGCGAGATAGGCTAAGTTTTCCTCCGGAAATTCAAGACGTAAATCAGCGACGTAGCGCAATTTTTCGTTGAGGAATTCAGAACCTTTTACTTTATCGATGAGCTTGATGTCTTCGACTTGCTGATCAGCAGCGGTGAGGGATCTCGTTTCATTAGAAATCTCACAGTTATTCAAACGATTATCTGAATTTCGCATGTCACGAATGATTCGAATGTCTTCAAAATTTAAGACAGAGCCAACGGCTCCGACGGCTCGTAAGAAATCACCAATTTTTTCCGCTTCCTTGATGTAGCAAATGTGCCCTTTTTTTCGTGCTAGTACACGAGCGTTGAGATCTAGATCATTGAGAATAAGCTGCAAGGTTAGAGCATGTTCCGAATCGGTGGTAGTCATTTCAAAATGGTAAGAGGAAGTTTCAGGATTGTTGATGGAGCCACCTGCTAAAAAGGCCCCTCTCAGATAAGCACGCGCGCAACATTCCTTAGCAAGTAAAGTATCTAAAAGGTAGAAATCACCGTCTTCGCTTGGCATAACCTGAAGTTTATCGGCAATCTCTAAAACGTGACTAATGATTTTTACCACATAGGTATTATTTTTTTTAAGATTTTTCTTTTTTCGTGCTAAAATTGATGTTTTCACTTCTGGAAAATTGGTTTTAAGCAAAGTTAAAACCCGTCGTGCAATGGCGGCATTTTCTGTGCTAAAGCTTAAGACGGGACCTTCCTTTGAGAGAGAGATGACACCATTAATTTTAAATAGAGCAGAAAGTTCTGCGATTTGACAACAGGTGTTGCTGTTGATGCCGACTAGCTCCTTTTTTATGTGAGAGGCAAAAGACACGTTTAAAAACCTCCTTCAAGATTAAACGTCGAGTAGCAATGAGAAGATCATGGCGGCAATTTTTCTCGAATCGTGACGAACTTCGCCAGCTTCTGTATAAGTGGCTAAGCGACTTTTGAGCACTTCAATTCCAAGGCTATTTAGGGTTCCAGTATCCACTTGGACAATCTCAGCGTACTCTTCTTTGTATTTTTCAATAACGTCAGACTTAATTTGTCCATCGTTAACAATGACCTTGTCAATAAAATCAAAACCAACGTGATCCTCGATGGCCTTGATGTGCTCCGACACAGTAAAGCCTGTTGTCTCACCAAACTGACTCATAATGTTACAGCAATAAATACACTGGGCAGACGTTGCTTTGATCGCATCTTTCATTTCATCAAAAAGCAGATTGGGAATAATGCTGGTATAAAGGCTGCCTGGAGCTAAGACGATCATATCTGCTTCTAAAATCGCTTGAGCCGCTTCATCAAGTGCTGAGCAAGAGTGCTCGTAATAAACCCGTTTAATGGCTTTACCTGTCTTTGGAATGTTAGACTCTCCAGTTGTGACACTGCCATCTTCGTACTCAGCGCATAAACACAAGGCTTCGTTACAAACTGGCAACACTTTTCCCCGGACGTTTAAAACATCGCTTAACCTCCCAATTGCTGTAGCGAAGTCCCCTGTAATATTGGTCATGGCTGCAATTAATAAATTCCCTGTTGGGTGACCAGCAAGACCACTTCCCTCTTCAAACCGATATTGAAATAATTCCTGAACAAGGGGCTCAGATTCTGACAACGCCACTAAGACGTTTCGAATATCACCAGGTGGTGGAATGTTTAACTCATGACGTAAGCTCCCGCTAGAGCCGCCATCGTCAGCTACAGTTACAATGGCAGTAATGTCGACAGGGAACTTTTTTAAACCACGTAAAATTGAGGACAAACCAGTGCCACCGCCAATAACAGCAATTTTGTAGTCGTACATCTACTTTGCCCCCCCTGGTTGATTTATATGCTTGATGTTTCGGTGAACCACATGGGTCGGATACTTCTTATCAAATTCCTTGGCTAAATATTCAGAAAGAGCAACCGATCGATGCTGACCACCGGTACAACCAATACCAATTACAATCTGAGATTTTCCCTCTGCTTTATAGTTGGGGATCAAGAAATCTAAGAGGTCAATTAACTTTTCTAAAAAAGTTTTAGCAAGGGTTGAACGAACAACATAGTCATAAACGTTGAGATCCAGACCTGTCTGAGTCCGCATCACCTCATCGTAAAAAGGGTTAGGTAAAAAACGGACATCGAACATCACATCAGTATCCACAGGGGTTCCATGCTTAAAACCAAACGACATAAAGGTGACATTGAAGTAATTAGACGTATCACTGCTATACAAACGAACGATTTCAGACTTCAGCTCCCGAGCTGACATGTCAGATGTGTTGATCTTTGCAGTTGCAAGTTCAAAAATAGGGGCTAGTAGCTTACGTTCTTTGTCGATGCCATCAATGGGATTAGTTTCCCGAGATAAAGGGTGGCTCCGCCGGGTTTCCTTGAAACGCTTGACCAGTGTTGGGTTATTAGCGTCGAGAAATAACACTTGAACGTTAACGTAATGGCTGTCCTGCAGGAAAGATAGCATCTCATCGATGGAATCAAAAGACAAACTTCGTAAATCAATGACCACCGCTAACTTGACCTCTTGACCAGCTGTATCTAAGACAAGATCAGTCAAAACAGGAAGGAGTTGTGGAGGGAGATTATCAATGCAATGGTAGCCTAAATCCTCAAGACTATCTAAAACAACGCTTTTTCCTGCACCACTCATGCCAGTGACTATTAGTAAATTAATTTGCTTTGCCATAACGCCCACTCCTTTGAAAATAAACGTTCAGTTTTTAAGATTATACCATGAGACACTCGAATAATCATTAGGTTTCACAAATTTGTGGCAGATATCCAGACAGGTCATCCACAGGTTACCTTAACACTACAAACAAAAGCGATTAACGGGCGAACCTTTGAATTGTGAAATTGCGATTACGGAGATGTCATCGAGAGTTTAGCGTCTTGCTAAGGACAAAGCATCGCTAAAAAACATCAGATCTTTGCCTTTTCCTTCGTCTCCGTCGTAGCAGTAAAAAAGCTAGAACACCGACGTTCTAGCTTTTTACGATTTCATCCCAGCAAGCCTGGCCTCAACAGCTTCAAACTTCGCTTTGTAATCATCTAATTTAGCGCGCTCTTCTTCAACTAATTCCACCGGTGCTTTAGCAGTAAATTTCTCATTGGACAACTTGCCCTCTGCACGTTTTACTTCACCAGCCAGCTTTTTCAGTTCGGCTTCTAGACGTTTAATTTCCGCCTCTTTATCGACTAAGCCCTCCATGGCAACGTAGATGGTACCCTCAGTTAGGGTAGCGGTCATGGCCTCTTCTTCTATAGTAGCTGTAGTGGAAATTATTAACTCACTTGGATTACAGAATTTTTCTAAATACGCGCGGTTGTTTTCCATCACGTCAGCACAAGCTGTCGCATGAATCGCCATTTTGATTGGTCGCGACGGCGCTGCATCAGCTTCAGCCCGGATGTTACGAACCGCTTTGATGATGTTCATAATTAAGGTGAAGTCCTTGGTTGCCCTTTCGTTTTTCCATTCGGTGTTGACTACCGGCCAATCTGAGGTTGAAATCGACCCTGATTCATCTCCGATCATTTGATAGATTTCTTCCGTTACAAATGGCATAAATGGATGTAGCAACTTGAGGATGGAGTTCAGCACATGTGCTAGCACCATTTTTGTACCCGTCTTGGCAACTTCATCGCTACCTTGCATTGGTAGTTTTGCCATCTCGATGTACCAATTACAGAAATCTTCCCAAATAAAGCTGTATAAATGACGTCCGACTTCACCGAACTCAAATTTCTCAGCGTTGTAGTCCACTGATTTGATGGTCTCGTTTAAACGGTCTAAAATCCATTGATCAGCAATGTTTAATGATTTATAGTCGATGACTACCTCATTGACGGTCATCCCGTCAAGATTCATGATAACAAAACGTGACGCATTCCAGATTTTATTAATAAAATTCCAGGTGGATTCAATTTTTTCTTCGCTATAACGTAAATCCTGACCTGGACTTGAGCTAGTCGTTAAGAAATAACGCAAAGAGTCAGCACCATACTTCTCAACAACGTCCATGGGATCCACACCATTACCTAAAGATTTAGACATTTTACGCCCATCGGCAGCACGGACCAGTCCGTGAATTAAGACGTTCTCAAACGGACGCTTGTCCGTAAATTCCAAACTGGTAAAGATCATCCGTGACACCCAAAAGAAAATGATGTCGTACCCTGTAACTAAAGTCGACGTTGGGAAATAAGCCTTAAACATTTCTGACTCAGTATCTGGCCAATCCATGGTACTAAATGGCCATAAGGCAGAAGAGAACCAGGTATCTAAAACGTCCTCGTCCTGTGTCCAGTTTTCCAAATCAGCCGGCGGTTCACAATCAACGTAAACTTCGCCCGTTGCCTTATGATACCATGCCGGAATTTGATGACCCCACCATAACTGGCGAGAAATACACCAGTCGTGAATGTTTTCCATCCATTGCAGGAAGGTGTGCTCAAAGCGGTTTGGTACGAAGTTGATTTTCTCATCCGTCGACTGATTATCCACCGAACGCCCAGCTAATTCGTCCATCTTTACAAACCACTGGGTCGATAAATAAGGTTCAACGACCGCGTCGGTACGCTCGGAATGTCCAACGGAATGGACGTATTCTTCAACCTTCACAACCAAGCCGGCTTCTTTTAAGTCAGCAACTAACTGTTTGCGAGCTTCGAAGCGATCCAACCCATTGTATTTACCAGCCATCTCATTCATAGATCCATCTAAGTTCATACAAATTGGTCGTTCTAAATCGTGACGATTTCCTACTTCAAAGTCGTTCACATCGTGGGCTGGCGTAATTTTTACGACGCCTGTTCCAAAGTCCATCTCCACGTAATCGTCCACAATGATTGGGATGACTTTTCCGCTTCCTGGAATCAGCACGTTTTTCCCAACCAGATCTTTAAATCGATCGTCTTCTGGATGAACGGCAACCGCTACGTCGCCAAACATGGTTTCGGGCCGGGTGGTGGCCACTTCTAAAAATTCATCACTACCTTCGATCATGTATTTGAAATGATAGAAGGCACCTTCAATTTCTTTATGAATAACTTCAATGTCAGAAAGGGCGGTTTTAGCAGCTGGATCCCAGTTAATGATCCGCTCGCCACGATAAATGAAACCTTTATTATAAAGGTCAACAAAAACCTTGCGCACCGCAGCAGAAAGCCCATCGTCTAAGGTGAAGCGTTCTTTCGAGTAATCAACGGATAATCCTAAAGTTGCCCATTGATCCTTAATGAAGCTGGCATATTCCTCTTTCCATTCCCAAGATTTTTCTAAAAATTTCTCGCGACCTAAGTCATAGCGGGAAACACCCGAATCGCGGAGACGCTCTTCAACTTTTGCTTGGGTTGCAATTCCAGCATGGTCCATACCAGGTAACCACAACGTATCGAAACCTTGCATCCGCTTGCAGCGGACAATGATGTCTTGTAGGGTTGTGTCCCAGGCGTGACCAAGGTGTAATTTTCCTGTGACGTTTGGTGGCGGGATAACGACCGAATACTTCGGTTTGTCGCTGGTCGGCTCCGCTTTAAAACTATCCTGTGCTAGCCAGTAGTCGTACTTTCCTTGTTCAACCTCTTTATGGGCATATTTAGGTGCTAAATTTTTCTCCATGGCGATCATCATCCTTTAACTAAGTCGCAAATGCGTATAATCCTTATATTATAACGGAAAAGCAGGATAAAATAAAGTAGGTTTTTCGCAAAAAGCATGGTCAACAGGGATTGTAAGTTATTCCAGTTTTGTGTATACTATCTATAAAAGTAGGAGGTTTTTGGCATGGCTAAAATTATCACTTTTTTTAATCACAAAGGTGGGGTCGGAAAAACGACGTTAGCTTATAATGTGGCATGGGGGCTAAGCCAGGCAGGGAAGCGTGTCCTAATGATTGATGGAGACCCTCAATGTAATTTGACAGAAATATCAATGCAGGGTCTTGATGAGAGAGGGGGACAATTGAACTTATTTGATGATTCCTCAAAAGCAGATTTTGATTTAAAAAAGAATAATGCTTACGAATATTTTGAATCTTATATTTACCCCGATCGTGGACAAAATCCTGAAGAGCCAATGCTCTATGAGAAAAAAGAAAATCTTTATCTACTACCTGGATCATTACGATTTGCTGAATTGGAAGAGACGATTTCTTTAGCGATCGCAGGAATTAGAGGGTTGAATCGAGTGCCGCAATTTATTTATGAAGGTTTGCTGAAACTAGGTGAAGATTTCGATTATATCATTATTGATTTATCACCAGCTTTATCAGCAATGAATCAGGTGGTGCTAATGCTTTCAGATTATTTTCTTGTTCCAGTGAATCCTAGTATTTTTAGTCGACAAGCCCTTGAGAATTTGAATCAAATCTTTAGAACGTGGAATCGAAACTTGTCAGGTTTTGATATTTTTAGCCAAAGGGTTAAAGAGCTACCTCAAATGCTCGGGATTGTTTGTCAGAATTACCGACCTTATTCAAGAAAAAACGAGGAAAATACGAAGTCTGCACAAAGATTCGAGGTCAGATTAGACGAATTAAACTACCAAGCAACACTTTTAGCAAAGGACTTGAGCGGTTTTGGTATGGCATTGACCGAAGAGACATTTAGGGAAATATTTGAATCTTCTGACCCTTATCGGATTGCTAACATTCCAGATTATAATCAATTAGGAGTTCTTTCTGAAACTGAAAAAATACCAGTAAATGGATTCGACAATAAAATATTGAAGGGTGCGCCGGGAGGCTCACTTGATGTCGAACAGTATAGGAAAAAAGTGGAAGATTTCAAAACCGAATGTAAAAAAATCGTCGATGGATTGCTGAAACTATAGAACAGATAAAAAACCGAAGCTCAAAACTTCGGTTTTTTATTTGCTCATAACCTGCTTAGTAAAATCTACTCCTTGTCGTGTTTAAAATGCCAAATCGCCAACTGAGTCCGGTCACGCAAATCGAGCTTCTCCAAAATGGCACTTAAGTAATTCCGCACTGTCCCTTCACTTAAGTACAATTTCTCACTGATCTCTTTGTTGTTTAAGCCTTCTGCTACTAGTAGGATAACCTCTTTTTCTTTCTCGGTAATGCCAGCATCCATGTAGTTAAACGTACTTTTATCGGTCATTAGTGTGGTGAATTTGGAGACAATATCAGTTCCAAAGACGCTTTGACCAGATGCGACAGTTTTAAGGGCAGGTAAAATGTGATTGAAATCTTGCTTTAAGACGTAACCTTTCACACCTATGTTAAGAGCCTTTACAATGTATTCGTCATCAGCAAAAGTCGTTAGAAATAAGATTTTGGCTTTTGAATCACGATTTAAAATTTCCTCGGCAGCTTCCAGTCCTGTCATAACCGGCATCTGGATATCGATTAAGGTGACATCGGGAGCATGTGTTTTAAATAGCTCAAAAGCTTCCCTTCCGTTAGCGCCTGTTGCTAAAACGTCTACTTCACCACTAGCTTCTAAAATCGTTTTGAGCGATGCAACCACAATGGCATCGTCATCGGTTATTGTAATTTTAATCATTGACATCACCTCGTATATTTTTTGGGAGGGTAATGAAGATACGAAAGCCCCCGCGGTACTCGGTTCGCAAGTAACCACCAAGTTCTGTTATTCGCTCCTTGATGTTTTCCAGTCCGATGCCTGGTTTTTCCATGTCTGGTGGAATCGTGCCATTGTCAACCACTAGTAGCTGGAATAGGGCAGGATGTTCGGCTACGGTCACATCAATCTTGGTGGCATTGCTATGTTTATTCGTGTTGGTGATCGCTTCTTTTAAAACGATTAAAAAACAATTTTTAACAGCATTAGGGACCGGTTCTGTCATGTCATAGCTCAAGTGAGGCTTGGTCTTGCTTCCTTGCAGAATACCGTTGATCGATGATTCTAAATCGATGCTCTCGTCTTTTAGATCGTGAATGCTGTTTCGGATGCTATTCATGGAATCGGTTAAGGTTATTTGCAGGTTATCTAGCTGTGGCTGTAGCCTTTCGTCCTGATTGGTGGCTTGTAATGCACCTGTTTGGAGTAAGGCGCGAGATAAGGCATGACCGATGTTATCGTGAATGTCTCTGGCAATTCGGCTTCGTTCTTGTAGTTTAGCGATGTGGACTTCGTTGTCGTAAGTGTCCATCAAGACTTTATTCTGTTCTTTAAGTTTGGACTTCTGTTCAAAATTGTCGTCACGCATGTTTCGATTTGTTTTGGATAACCGCTCAATTTCAAAGGTCATATAAGCCATTAAGATAGCAACTAGATGAACAAAAAGGAGGAGAGGAGAACGTCCAAGACTGATGAGAAAAACGTTGAAGATTAAGGTCAATACGACCACAGGCACCACCTTAAAATGAAAGGCAAGATCAAACACGAACAAGGGTGAAAAGGCGAAACCCACTGGCAAGAAACTGCTAATAAGCAAGAAGCTACCAGATAATGCAGAAACAAGTTCTTTGTTTGAGAAGTATTGATTTAATCCCGTGAAGGTAATCGTCAGCAGAAGCATCACCAAAAAAGAAACACTTGAAACACTGTCCACCGTGGAAATACTTAGAGCAAGAATTAAAACTTTGATGAGTAAAGTGAACATGAACGACACCTCCTGAATCCTCACTTAGTATACCACATGAAAGGTGCCTCAACTACTATTCTTGTGGTACAATGATCCAATGTGGTTCAAAAGGAGTTGTTGATATGACCTATCAAGAGGCGAGAGAGTATTTGAGAGAAGTGTCCCGATCTGGTTGTGTGCTAGGTTTAAAAAGCATTCAGAATCTACTTAGGGAGCTTGGCAACCCACAAGAAGACCTTAAGTTTATTCACATCGCGGGAACCAATGGCAAGGGTTCTGTTTTAGCGTACCTTTCAACCGTATTGTCGACCGCCGGTTACAAAACAGGTCGCTTTGTTTCACCAGCAGTTATTTCAGAATTAGAAACGATTCAGATAGATGAGAAAAACATTTCTAAAGAAGAATTTTCAACCTTGGTTTTAGAGGTTAAACAGGCTCTAACTCGTATGCTAGAAAAAGGAGCCTCACATCCAACGGTGTTTGAGATTGAAACGGCAATTGCTTTCCTGCACTTTAAAAAACAAAACTGTGACATCGTGGTATTGGAGACAGGGATGGGTGGATTAAACGACGCCACCAACGTGGTAGAAAATACCCTTGCTGCGGTGTTTACCACCGTCGGTAAAGACCATACAGAGTATTTTGGTGAGACCATCGCTGAACTAGTGACAGAAAAGGCTGGGATCATCAAAAAGGGGAGTCAAGTGATTGCTGGCAAACTGCCCCAAGAAGCAGAAATTATTATTCAGCAAGTGACACAGGAAAAAGGTGCAATCGTTTACAAAACACAGATAGATCAAGTGGTAGTCAAGGATGCAGATAAGCGCTTTGAACAAAAATTCGTCTATAAAGAAAGGGGTCAATTCACCATTGCTATGCTTGGTAAACATCAAATCGAAAATGCTATTCTTGCCATTGAAACCATTGACCGCTTAAAAGAAGTTGGTTTTCATGTTACTAACCAGACCCTCAAAGAAGGGTTAGCTAAAACAAAATGGCTCGCCAGAACAACTGTGATCCAACACGCTCCCCTGATCGTCGTCGACGGCGCCCATAACGAAGAGTCGGTAAAAGCATTGAAAGAGACTTTATTAGCATATTTTCCTCACCAAAACATCGTTGGGGTGATGGGCGCCTTTAAGGATAAAGAAGTCGAACTCATGCTGGCAGAGGTTAAAGGCGTCGTTAAAAAAATCCATGCTATTGCGTTACCGAATAAGAAGCGCTCCATGGATGCCAACGCGTTAAAAGAATGTGCTAAAGTTATGGGAATCTGTGCAGAGACAGCAGACTCTGTTAGTGAAGCCATAGAAAAAGCCATGAGCGACGCTGGAGAAGAAGGGGTAGTGGTCGCTTTTGGCTCGTTGTCTTATTTAGGAGAAGTTTTTAAATACTTTTTTTAGCTCTTTTGAAGTTGCTGCATGACAGACGCGGCTTGCTTGTTTTCTAATACGTCGTGAACGCGCACGTAGTCGATCCCCTTTGAAGCAAAATAGCAAGTTGTGGCTACGGTTCCAATGCTACGGTTGTCGACGTCAACTCCACCGAGAAGGTGACCGATGGTTCGTTTTTTGCTAATGCCAACGAGGAGGGGGTATCCTAGACTTTGAAGTTCTTCGATACGCCCAGCCAGCTCAACGTTTTGCGCGGCTGTTTTTGCAAAGCCAAAGCCTGGATCGAGGATGATTTTCTCTTTTTTAACGCCAGCCTTTAAGACGAGATCCAGGCTTTCTAGGAGCTCTTTTTTTATGTCTTCTATGATGTCATCGTATGTTTTATCTCCACTTCGGCGATTATGCATCAAAACAACGATCGCGCCAGATTTAGCCATGACTTCTGGCATGAGGGGGTCGAATTTAGCACCGCCAATGTCGTTGATGATGGTGGCACCAGCAGCAACGGCTTGAAGGGCGACCTCTGCTTTATAGGTGTCGATGGAGATCGGGACGGCGATGTCTTTTGAAATTTTCTTGATGGTGTCGACGGTTCGCTTTAGCTCTTCTTCAAGGGTAACAGGGGTTGATCCTGGTCTGGTAGATTCACCACCAATGTCGATGATATCTGCACCGTCAGCAACCATTTGTTTGATTTTGAGAAATGCAGCTTCTTCACTGATGTAGCTTCCTCCGTCAGAAAAACTATCTGGTGTTGTGTTTAAAATACCCATTATTTTCATGTGTCGATGCCTACCTTTGATAAATTCTTTTTAGTATAACACTTTTCCCTTCGATTTTACACTAAACTAAAAACTTTCTCTCATTTCAGCTTCACCACAGGTTGCTAGGCTATACTACAACTTGTAAGAAAGTTTGGCCAACTGACTTGCGAGGAGAAAAGGAGTTGAGTACAATGGAAGAAAATAAGTTAAAAGGGATAAAGGCAATGGGAGTTTTATTTGGAGTAGGAATGCTCATCACAGGTGGTGTGGTTGCTTTGGCAAACGATAGTACAGAGCTAGTTTATACCGACCCAGAACCAACGACTGAGCCAGAAACGACGGCACCCTCAGCAGAAGTAAACGCTGGGCGACAAATCTTTGTTGAAACAGAACCTTCAGGACTTGAAGAGGCAGCACAAGCTGGCATCGGAATTTCGTTTGCGTTTGATAATGGGAGAGAATCAATTGTCTTTGAGTTTAATGACGATGATATTCCAGTTGAGAAATATTCCATTGATGGTGGTTTAACATGGAACGAGGGAACACCATCAGAGGAGCTACTAAATAGTGAAACAGAAGTCATGTGGTTTTCGGTCGTGGATACGGAAGAAGGGACGATGGCTCGTTTCCGTGAAACCGCAGTAGAATAAGTAGTGGCATAACGCAAGGAATTGGCCAGGGTCTAGTCACCTGGACCTTTTTCATGTTATGATGACAACGCAAATGAAAAGGTGGTGTTAAAACGATGCGAATTTTAATGGTGGAAGATGAAAAATATTTGGCTTTGGCTACACAAGAGTCCTTGAAAAAGGCAAATTACATCGTTGATTTAGCCTACGATGGCGAAGAGGGCCTAGAACTAGCAACTTCTGGTATTTACGATTTGCTTATTTTTGACATCATGCTACCTAAAATGAACGGTCTTGACGTTTTAAAACACATTCGGCTAGAGGGAATCAACACACCTGTTTTGCTTCTAACCGCCAAAGGCGAAGTAGAGGATCGAGTGACTGGTCTTGACCTTGGAGCAGACGATTATTTAGCTAAACCGTTTCATGTGGAAGAATTACTAGCACGACTACGTGCCCTTGGTCGCCGACCGGAAGTGGTCCAATCAGAGGGGTTAACCTTTAGCGATTTAAGCTTACGCCCGACAGATTTGACCTTATTCTCGGATAAAAAAGAAACAACATTAACCCTCAAAGAGTCGCAAATTTTTGAGCTCTTGATCCAAAATAAAAAACGGATCTTGTCTAAAGAATGGATCATTGAAAAAGTGTGGGGATGGGAAAGCGATGCGACAAACAATCACGTAGAGTCTCATATTTCTTTGATACGAAAGAAGTTAGCTAAAGTAAAATCATCTGTTAAAATCAAAGCCATCCGAGGTGCAGGATACATCTTGGAAGACGGAGGGAAAAGCGATGAGATCAGCCTTTAAAAAACTACGAATGAAATTCCTGTTGATTAATCTTTGCCTCACCCTTTTCCTCATCGGTGGCATCCAGCTCGCCATTTACAACGTGGTGGACCTGAACATAGCAAACATCAATCGCCAGCGCCTAAATGAAATGGGTCAAATGGAAATGCAGATGCGTATTGAACATGAAGAAAGTGATCGCCGACTGGAATGGAGCGTAGAGGTTGAGGGAGAGGGAGGACGTTTTTCATTCGATTCAAGTGGGCGCATTGAAGATGGTCTTTTGATCACCAGTGACATTGTTTTGATTTACGATCGTGTCTTTACCATTCGCATGGAAGCAAATGAAGTTATCATTACATCAACCCTCGGATACTCAGACCTATTCTACGATCTTGCCTTCGAAATGGCTTCTGAAAGTGAAGGTTCTTTTGAATTAGCTGGTCGGTATTGGATGTATCAAAGGCTTTATAACCGTGACTCACTTGTCCAAATTACTTTTCTAGACACGACAGATTCTCGTGAATTACTAAACACGCTTCTCCACACCTTCTTAATGGTCAGTCCGCTTAGTTTAGGGGTTGCCTTCATCATTAGCTACTTTTTCGCTAGTCGCTCCATTAAACCAGTGGCTGCCATGTGGGAGTCCCAACGGCGCTTCGTCACCGATGCGTCTCACGAACTCAAAACACCCCTGTCCATCATCATGGCCAACCACGACGTCATGGCTGGTAATTTAGACGAAACAGTGGAAAGTCAAAAGCAGTGGCTATCTCACATTAAAGTAGGCACCGATCGCATGGCTAAGCTAGTCAACCAAATGCTTCTACTAGCAAAAACCGAAGACTTTTCTGGGGCGACCACCATTACTACATTTTCTCTCACCGAGGTGATCCAAGATTTAACCCATGATTTTGAAACCATGGCTCACAAGCAAAAGATCACTCTGATGCAAAGCAGCTACGAAAAACTCACGGTGACCACACAAAAAGAGACCTTATGTCAAATCATCGAAACTCTCCTTGAAAATGCAGTAAAACACACACCAGAAGGTGGCTCGATTCAGATAGAAGCAAAGCGTGAAGGAAGCTACGTTCAGGTGGTTATCGAAAACAGCATCGGCATTAAAAAAGACCATCTACCTTATCTCTTTGACCGCTTTTATCGCGTCGACGAATCAAGAAACTCAGAAACCGGTGGTTTCGGATTAGGCCTTTCCATTGCAAAGCGAGCCACCGATCAACTGAAAGGTGATTTAAAAGTTGAAAGCAATGGCGAAAGCTGGACTAGGTTTACGGTTAAGTTTAAAGGTTGACACCACTTATTTTAAAATGTGACGTCTTTGGATAAAGGACGTCGCTTTTTTAGTATCCAAACGTTTGATGATCCCTTCCTTTTTCTAGCATTTGATTGCTAGTTCTAGTATAATAAAAGCGAAAGCGAACGTTTTAGGCTCGACAAGTGAATTTTGAGAGCTTGTGAGCTGTGACGAGATATAATCATGAACACGTTCATGCTCTGGATAGAGCCAAAGGAGTTAGACGATGAAATACGATTGTTTAATTGTAGACGATGAAGAAGCGTTATCAGCAAGTACTTGTGAATACTTTAACCTATTTGATATAAAGACAGCATGGGTTTCTACTCCGGCAGCTTGTTTAGAATTTTTTCGCGACCAAACGGCGGATTTAATTTTGCTAGATATTAACCTTGGCGATGAATCAGGATTTGAACTATGCAAACAACTAAGGCAGACCATCGATGTGCCTATTTTGTTTATTAGTGCGAGAACTAGTGATGACGATGTGTTGCTAGCTCTCAACATTGGCGGAGACGACTACATCCGAAAGCCGTATTCATTGGCTATTTTATTGGCGAAAGTTAAAGCGACCCTGAAGCGTTACCAAAAACCATCTATTGCGTTGACATCACAACCGATAACGATGCCTTTCAGAATTGATTTTGAACGAGAAAAAGTATTTGTTCGTCACAAAGAAATTGAATTGAAAGCGATGGAGTACAAACTGTTAGAGTACTTAGCTAAGCATCCTAACCGGACGTTAACTAAAGAAGAATTGTTTGAAAACGTCTGGGGCCATGTGATTACGGGCGATAACACTTTAAACGTTCACATCCGCTATTTACGTGAAAAGATTGAGGAGAATCCTACTGAACCTAAGTACATCAAAACCGTTTGGGGTAAAGGCTACTTGTTTAATGGAGAAGAAGAATGAAAACGAAAAAAATCATCCTATTTGCCTTAGCTAGCTATGTCTTGCTTACTGCTTTTATCTTTTTTACATTGAGAAATAGTGATCAAGCAGCTCTTGACTTAGTGGAAGTTAACGATGTTGTTTGGACATTGGCTGAAAATTGGTCTGATCTTGATGAGACCTTTCAGTCGTTAACTTTTTCTGATCAATTAGAGTTTGTTGCACTGACCCTTGAAGGTGAGCTAGTCGTTGCAACAAGAGAAGGACTCAACCTGGATCTCAATGCTGCGCTGTCAAATCGAGATACAATTTTAGACGTTGTGCTAGATGAGGAAATCGTTGGACGTGTGATTTTTTATAACAACAGTCTTGCTCTAAACCAACGAACTGATCTTCAAAGCAGGTGGAAGATAACCATAGCTTTAGGATTATTTGTGACTGGAATTATCGCATATGTCATTCGTCTTGATACAAATGTTATAAGGCCTTTTAAGAAGTTGGAGCACTTTGCTAACCAGGTGGCAGCAGGAAATTTAGATGTCCCTCTTGAAATGGATAAACATAATCTATTTGGTGCTTTTACAGAAAGCTTTGACTTGATGCGAGAAGAATTGCATAAAGCAAGGGAAAGCGAACGTCAAGCCAACGAAAGTAAAAAAGAACTAGTCGCAAAGCTTTCTCACGACATCAAGACACCGGTTGCTTCTATTAAAGCCGTATCCGAGTTGATGCACGTCCTTGCTAAGAGTGAAAAGGAAAAAGAACAGCTTGATATCATTGGCACGAAAGCAGAGCAAATCAATGCACTCATCACCGATTTGTTTCATACTACCCTTGAAGAATTAAAGGCTTTATCAGTCACGGTTCAAGAAATAGAAAGTGGAGAATTGTCCCAACGACTAAGACATTCTGATTACAAAAAGAAGCTCAGACCTTTTACGATCCCTGATGCTTTGATTGAAGGCGACCCCTTACGTATTGCCCAAGTTTTTGATAACATTGTGACGAATGTTTATAAATACGCAAAGACAGAAATTCAAATTGAAGCCTATTTTAAAGATACGTTCTTAATCGTAGAAATCCTCGATTTTGGTCCAGGTGTTGCCGATAAAGAACTACCCTTACTATTCCAAAAATTTTATCGCGGATCAGTTGATGAAACAGAAGTTGGTTATGGCTTAGGGTTACACATTTCCAATTATTTAATGGAGAAAATGGCAGGAAAAATAGAAGTTGAAAACCGAGTAGATGGCTTCACTGTACGCGTGTTCTTTAAACTAGCAGGAACACGAACAAGAGTTAGTTAAGTTCTCCAGTTGTAGTGCTAAATAATGATTTATCATCCTGTAAACGTTGTCGTTACAAGCTCCAACTATACGAATTAAGAATTAATTAAGATTTGATTAAAGATTGCTGCATGCTGATCGGGTATAATAACTTTACTCGAGGCGCAACGGGTAATCTTTTTCAATTTAAAGGAGCGATTCAGGATGGAAAATCAGAAATCTACGATTAAAACGAATAAGCTTTGCAAAACCTTTTCAAACGGTGGACTGCAGCAACATGTTTTAAAAAATATCGACACAGAAATTTACGAAGGAGACTTCACCATTATTATGGGAGCATCTGGTGCAGGAAAATCAACGTTACTTTATGCACTGTCAGGGATGGATAAACCAACCCTTGGAGACATTCATTTCCTAGATCAAGAAGTCAGTCAGATGACCAATGACCAATTAGCAATATTTCGTCGTGACAATTGTGGCATTGTCTTTCAGCAGATTTATTTACTTGATAATATGAGTGTGTTAGATAATGTGCTGGTAAGTGGGTATTTAGTGAGCAAAAACCGAAAAGAAGTCATCAAGCGAGCAAAAGAGCTTTTAACGCAGTTAAACATCGATGAAGTCACGTGGAAGAAGTTTCCTTCGCAGATTTCAGGAGGAGAAGCTCAACGTGTAGGGATTGTCCGTTCATTGATTAACAAGCCAAAAGTGTTATTTGCTGATGAACCAACCGGGGCATTAAACTCAGCAAATGGGAAGGCTGTACTTGATGCGTTGACAGAGTCAAACGAGGCAGGACAAAGCGTGGTAATGGTAACCCATGATCTGCGTTCAGCTAAGCGTGGTAATCGGATTCTTTACTTGCGGGATGGGGTTATCATGGGTGAATGCCATCTTGGGAAATATGCATCTGGGGATGAAAAGCGAGATGAGAAGCTAAAGTTATTTCTTGCTGAGATGGGGTGGTAAGAATGAACGATATCTTATTATTGACAAAGTCTTATTTTCATAAAGCAAAGAGTCAGACCATGACTTTGGTTATCCTGATTGCAATTGCGGTAGCACTTCTAAACACTGGGTTAGTCTTGCAGATGGGGATTAACACGTTCTTTGGCGAGCGAGCAGAAGAGTTAAACGCAGGTCATTTTTCTGTCGTGGTTGGTTCTGCCATTGCAGATGATCAGGAAATTGAACAATTTTTGATTGATCACGATTCCGTCGTGGAAATCGAACAACGTGAGGTTTTATTTAGTTGGGGAGATCTTTTTATTGGCGATCATCGTAGAGGGCAAGGGTTGATTTTCGAAACCTACGATCCAACCATTAGGATGAATCCGCCCTCACTAATTGGCGATTATTTGCCCCTTGAAGGAGATGTCATTTATGTGCCACATTTTCTAATGGTTGATAACGGTTTTGAGCTTGGCGACTCCATGGAACTTGTCTTTGAAGAAGAAGAAATGTGGTTTATCGTTGGAGGCAGTACGGAGGAAATTATATGGGGTGCTTTAGGAAATAGTGGGAATCGGTTTTATATTTCTAATGAAAGATTCCAAGAATTGGAAGCTGAATTTCCAGATGCTATTCATCCACTCTTAACCGCACGATTAGAAAGGGTTGAGGATAGTAGCCTACTTTTTAATGATCTTGATAATGCTATCTTCACGTTGAATGAACAAGAGGAGGGTAGTATGCTACTTCTTGCCCAGACGTTTGAATTTGCAAGAATGACTCGTACCATGCTTTCGACAATAATAGGGATTAGTATTGTGGCATTGGCAGGGGTTTTACTAGGGATTAGTGCCATTGTTGTTCGTTTTAGAATTAATAGTAACGTGGAAGAACAGGTTAGAAACCTAGGAATTCAGAAAGCATTGGGCTATAAAAATAAGCAAATTATTGGATCCATTTTGTTACAGTTTGGGGGGATAACGTTTGTAAGTGGGATGTTCGGTGTCCTTTTAACTGGCGTTATCATGCCTTTTGTTGCTCGTGTAATGGAAGGACAAATCGGCTTAATGTGGCAACCAGGAATTGATTTATTAACTGGCATTTTGACGGTGTCATTGACGATTGGATTTATTTTACTACTCGCTTATTTATCGGCTCGTCGCGTCAAAAAATTATACCCTTTAACCGCATTGCGTGATGGGATCACCACTCATAGTTTTAAGAAAAATTATTTTCCTCTTGAAAAAACGAAACGTTCACTTACCGTGGTGTTGTCCTTTAAACAAATGCTTCAAAGTAAAAAGCAATTGCTGATGGTGACATTAATTGTGGTTGGATTAACCTTTTCAGCGGTGGCAAGCTTAACGATTTATTATAACATGGTCGTTGATAACGAAGCATTTGGCAATACGATCGGAGGTATGGTTGCAGACGTTGGTGTGGCTGTGGAAGATTCTCAATATGCAGAAGAAGTTAGAGAGAGGCTAATAGAAATGCCTGAAGTGGAGAGTGTTTTCGGTTTAGCCCCAGGTGGAATCCGTGCCAATGTTAATGACGTGAATGTTTCTTTAATGGTTGTGGAGGACTCTGATTATTTAGGTTCACACATGTTGGTGGATGGTCGTTTCCCGATCCATGCCAATGAAATTGCCATCAGCCCTGTCTTAGCAAACATGGAAGGCTTTGAGATCGGTGAGGTTGTAACGATCAATCGAAACGATGAAGAGGCAGAATTTTTAGTTACAGGCATCGTACAAGCCATGCGAGATGGCGGTTTCTTTACTTTATTAGTTGGAGATGGGTTTAGAAGGGTTGAGCCGGATTATGTCTTTAACTATTTCCGAGTCAATTTAGAAACTGGCATAGACGCTTATGAATTTATTGACTTGATAGAAGCTAGAGAAGGTGATTTCATTAGGACGTTTAACATTAGAAGCGAAATCGAAGCACAACTTAGTGGGATGGGGGCAATGCTGATGCCAGTTGCATTTGGTAGTGTGTTGATAAGTGCTATGGTCATTGTATTGGTCTTGTATATGGTGATTAAGACGACGATTACCCGTCGTCACAAGGAGCTAGGAATTCAGAAAGCGCTGGGCTTTACCAGCTTCCAACTGATGAACCAAATCGCTTTAAATTTACTACCTATAATTGTGATAGGCACGTTGATTGGAGCGGCTGCAGGATACGTCGGTTTTAACCCTATTTTTGTTGCGATGGTGGCAAGCCAGGGGATTGGGACAGCCGATTTACCAACCCCACTTCTATGGGTAGCCGTTCTCGCTGTTGGTATGGTCGTCCTCGCTTACATGGTGGCTCTATTGATCGCGAGAAGAATTCGGAAAATTTCTGCGTATCAGCTAGTAAGCCAATAGATAGGATTCATTAAAAAGCCTTTGTCAGTGGAACGGAAAACGTTCAAACGACGAAGGTTTTTTTTAGAGTCGGACAGGGGCTAAAAAACAGATTTAACAACTAAAAATAGCCAAATCGGTGGAGAACTTTAGAGGATCGGTGTAAAGGGTGAAAAGGCTTGATTTTGACCGTTTTTTTTCTAGCATATCAGGCTGATTTCTTGTATACTAGAGATAAGTGTTTGAATGAAGAGTTTAAAGGAGTTGAAAGGTGATGTCAACAGCATTAGATAAATTCTTAACGCCTCAGTTAGAAGAGTTAAGAGAGAAGGGGCTATACAATGTGATAGACTCTCTAGAAGGTGCCAATGGCCCAATAATTAAGATCAACGGACAAGAGTTAATCAATTTGTCATCCAATAATTACTTAGGATTTTCAACCAATGAAAAAATGGTGAAGGCTTGCATCGATGCGACGAATAAGTATGGCGTTGGAGCCGGAGCGGTCCGAACAATTAATGGGACCATGGACATTCACGATGAATTAGAGCGCACCATTGCTAAATTCAAAGGAACGGAAGCGGCCATTGCTTTCCAATCGGGATTCAACTGTAACATGGGTGCCATTTCGGCGGTAATGGGCAAAAAAGATGCGATCCTTTCTGATGAACTAAATCACGCCTCGATCATTGACGGTTGTCGCTTATCTGGTGCGAAAATCATTCGCGTTAAGCACCAAGACATGGACGACTTACGTACCAAAGCAAAAGAGGCCGTGGAAAGTGGTCTATACGAAAAAATCATGTACATTGCTGACGGCGTCTTCTCCATGGATGGGAACGTCGCTGACGTACCAGGAATTGTAAAAGTCGCAGAAGAATTTGACCTAATTACCTACATCGATGACGCTCACGGTTCAGGGGTTATGGGTGGTGGTGCCGGAACGGTGAAACACTTTGGAATGGCGGACAAAATCGACCTCCAAATGGGAACTTTATCGAAAGCCATCGGAGTGGTTGGTGGTTACGTAGCAGGTTCACAAAAATTGATTGATTGGCTAAAAGTAAGGGCACGCCCGTTTCTATTCTCAACCTCCCTAACACCAGGAGTAGCTGCTGCCTGTATTGAGGCAATTCACATCATGGAAAACGACACCGAGCTAATGGATCAGTTATGGGAAAATGGCAAGTACTTAAAAGCAGGATTAAAAAATCTTGGATTTGACATTGGAAAATCAGAAACGCCAATTACGCCGTGTATCATTGGTGACGAGAACCTGACTCAAAAATTCTCGTCTCGTTTAAAAGAAGAAGGGGTCTATGCCAAATCGATTGTGTTTCCAACGGTACCATTAGGAACAGGGCGTGTACGCAACATGCCAACAGCGGCTCACACAAAAGAGATGTTAGATGAAGTATTAGCAGTTTACGAACGTGTAGGGAAGGAATTAGACGTTATTTAAGATTAGGAAATAGATAGCGCACGCCTTTAAGTCTTCGTGAAATATGAGCGACATAGACTTACAAGTGCTGGGTCGTAGAAACTTGTAAAAGTTTCTTGACCAGAGTGCTACCGTTTGCTGTGGTAGTCATTTGAAATTAAAAACCTATGGTTTTCATTTCCAAACAACTACCCTTTAATTTATATATTGAAGTATAAACTCGTGGAGGTAGTAATATGAAAAAAATTATGATTACAGGAAGTTTAGGGCAAATCGGTTCGGAATTAACGAAAAGGTTACGGGAGGACTATGGGGTAGAGAACGTTTTGGCGACGGACATTAAAATCGAAGCTGGGAATCCAGTGGTTGAAGACGGTCACTTTGAGTTTTTAGACGTGATGGATTACGAGAAAATGTTGCGCCTAGCCAAAGAGTACGAAGTTGACACCATCATTCATTTAGCTGCATTATTATCAGCAACAGCAGAGAAGAAACCACAGCTTGGCTGGTCGTTAAACATGGACGGATTAATGAACGCACTGGAAGTATGTCGTGAGTTAAACTTAAAGATGTTTACACCAAGCTCGATTGCAGCTTTTGGACCGAGCACACCTCCTGATAACACACCTCAGGATACCATTCAACGTCCAACGACCATGTACGGGGTGACGAAGGTAGCAGGAGAATTATTATGTGACTACTATTGGGAGAAATTCGGTGTGGATACACGCGGAGTAAGATTCCCAGGACTAATCTCTTATGTAACGGAGCCAGGTGGAGGGACAACCGATTATGCGGTCGACATTTACTACGAAGCATTAAAGCAAGGTAAGTATACGTCATTTATTGGTGAAGGAACAAAGATGGACATGATGTACATGCCAGATGCCATTGATGCTATTGTTCAGTTGTTAGAAGCAGATGGTGACAAACTAATTCACCGAAACGCCTTTAACATCACGGCGATGTCCTTTGAACCAGAAGAAATTGCTGCTTCCATTAAAAAGGTAATGCCTGAGTTTAAAATGGGCTACGATGTGGATGAGATTCGTCAAGGAATTGCTAATTCGTGGCCAAATTCCATTGATCCAACCGATGCTGAGAAAGAGTGGGGCTTCAAACCAAAGTATGACCTGGATTTAATGACGGTAGACATGCTAGAAAAACTGTCGGAGAAATTAGGGATTCCATGGGAGAATCCGAATAAATAAGTAAATGTAAAAATCGAGTGCTAGTAGAAGATAGGCTCGATTTTTTATGTGTAAAATGTAGCGGGAATCGGCAAAAAGTAAAGTAAATGCTGAAAATCCGAGATCACTTTACTTTTGGCACTTATTTGGGATTAATGGGGGATTTGGTACAGTTAATAAAACAATCACTTACCGATCATAATAACTTCATGAGGGGGTTATTATGACTCAATTTTTTAGAAATCGCCTGCGCGTTATTTTTCTAGCCATTTTGTTATTATTATACGTTGCTATTTTAAGCTTGGATTTCCTCTTTCTACCCGGTCACCAATGGCTGGATGAGTTGAAATTTACCAGTATTTTAGTGTGTTTCTTATTTGCCGTGATGTTGTACTGGACGTCAACCAATCAAAAAGATAGCAAGTTCGTGGTCATGGGACTATTTTTTACCGTGATCGCAGATGTTAACCTTGTACTGATGAACGCTCATGTACTTGGCGTTTTTTTCTTTTGTCTCGTACAACTTACCTACTTAAAACGTTTTACCTTGCGTTACTTTTGGTTTAGTCTCATCGTAGCAGCGATTGCAATGTCATCTGCCTTCTTTCTTTTTTCACAGACGTTGTATGTTTTAGCAGGTTTGTATGCCTTTCTTATTTTATCGGTGACCACCGCGACCTGGAGATCGAAGCTATCGCCATTTAATAAACGATGTGCGAGTTGGGGAATGATTCTTTTTATACTGTGTGATCTTCATGTTGCTTTGGCTAATCAATTGCCAGCGAATTATTGGTACGATGGGCTTGCGCATAATCTGGTGTGGTTGTTTTATTTGCCATCGCAAACCTTGCTTGCGATGAGTGGGCAACATTCTTAAAATTGTAGTTAACGTCAACCACACAAAAAAAAGCCGATCCTACAAATGGATCAGCTTTTTTACATTTATGAAAGCAACATTGAAAATCAAAATTTGAACTTGTTTGCATAAAAATTCCACCTGAATTAACAGTTATTTTGACCTTATAGCTTATGTTGGATGGTGGCGACTTATGAGAAGTTTGGACAGTTCTGATTTAGCTCTAATCTTCTTAAAATCTTACTTTTGAGCTAAATCAAACGTACATCCGACCAATATATTTAAAAGAACCTTTCAGTTTCATGCTACGATGTGTTTATTTGTGATTGATAAATTCGCAGCACGTCGGTATAATGCTCGCCGGTTTTTTTGAAATACCATTCGCTGACCACAGAGAGTACCATAACAAAAGCGACAATCAGGGTTGCGGTGGTTAACCAGAGGGGGTTCCAAGGGGTTGTTAAGAAGGAGAAGTATAAGAATGTGATTGCAAGCATCATCACAAGCATAAACACGAATAGCGCATAACGGCTAACGAAGGCGCGCTTTTTAATAACAACGTGACCGAAGCACACACCCCATAATAAGGAAACACTCATGGTAAATCCAATGGCCATCACTAGGTGGATAAAGGAGATGGTAAAATCGAAGGCTCCGTCGATAAACATGGAATATCCTACGCCCCCTATCATATACAAACAAATGAAACCTGCGAAGAGCATGGCGGCGAAGGCCTTAAGTGTCGCAGTCATTGTAATAAATTTTTTCATCATAATCCCAACCTTTCTTTTAATTGTCTGGCGTACGACCGTGATACCATGGCTTTTTCGCCATTTTTCATTGTCACTGCTAGTCGATCCTCAAAATCGGGACGGAGAGAGTCGATTTGAGCAATGTTCAGAATCTGCGACTTGGAACTTCTAAAGAACCCTGCGCTTGTTAACATATTTTCGACTTCGTATAGTTTCAAAGACGTCTCATAAACATCACCTACCGTATAAAGAAAGCAACGCTTGTCGATGGATTCGAAGTATAAGACCTCTGACTTACTAATCAAATGAGTGGCACCATCTTTAGTTCCATATAACTTTTGCCCAAACTCATGTAGGAGTAATCTCTCGATTTTTGTAACGTCATCCGTGACCTCCTGACATTTAATTAATACCTCTGTTTCAGGAAAACCTGTTTGGATTTCAACTTTCATGGTTAGCACCTTACATTTATTATGTCAGATTTTTGAATAACCGACAAGGTAACTTAGATGCGGGTTATGGTAACTTGGTATTTGGGTGAGATTTAATCGACAACAGACCTGTTGATCGATAAAAATTAACCGCTAAAGTGTTGTTTTGATATCAAAATTTTGAGAAGCTGTCTATGTTTGCGCTTCTCTTTTCTTCGTGGTAGAATAGAATCTACTAGATTGGCCTTTACTTTATGTCCGTGAGAAGCTAATCCTTTCTTATCAGCAACATCCTCACTGAGAGGAGGAAATCATATGAAAATTACTGAAGTAACACCTCGCAACATCATGTTTACCGAAAAGATGGCTTGGAACGGTCAAGACATTAATTTAAACTTAGGGTTGATATTAGGTTCCAAACGCAACTACATCATCGACACAGGTTTAGGTAGTGGTAGCGTGGCACCTATTCTAACGTTTCTTTCCGGCGATACAAAACCAATCGTTGTGGTAAATACCCACAGTTGCTTTGACCATGTTTGGGGCAATTGGGTTTTTGAGGATCGCTTAATCGTTTCTCACACAATTTGTGAAAAATCACGAAGGGGTGACTGGGAGCACGGAATTCAAAAGCATCGAACCCTTATTAATGGTGAAGTGCGTAAATGTCCGCCCAATTTAGTTTTTGAAAAAAGCTTGCATTTTCCCGATGACGGAATCGAAATTTTCCACACACCAGGTCACACAGCCGGTTGCATTAGTGTCTACGATACGATTGACAAGGTCTTGTATGCTGGTGATAATATTGGTGATACCGATGAAGAAATTGTCCCTGAAATTGGAACGGATCTTGCTACATTTCAAAGGTTGATTGAAACGTATGAACAATACGATTTTGCTTTTTGTATATCTGGACATAATCGACCACAGACAAAAGAAGTTCTTGCTCGCATGAAGACCCTTTTACCAAGTGCATGGAAAAATCAAACGAACAAATAACACGACTCCCAACCTCTTAACAAGAATAGAGTATAAAGACTAAACGTGCGATACGAGTACGAACGCACATTTTATGAGTTTGGTTGTTTACACAGAATATTTGCTAATGAATAATTTTCAACATAGGAGAGGATTAATAACATGACAAAACCAAGGGCTTTATCGTGTGCCATCTTAAGTCTATTTATATATTTTGCTCAGAATGTTTTGTCTAGTCTATTGATAGGCACATTTGACATGGGAACTTTTGAATCAAGGCTTATAAGTTCCTTAATTGCTATCTGTTTTCTTGCATTATTGATTAAAAGTAAAGAACGTGCTAAGTATTTTGGGATTTGCTCCTTACGAACCAATAAAGAGATATTGCTGTGCTTACCCTTATTTCTCATGCCACTGATAAATCTACTTTATGCAATATTACCTGATGTCGTAGGGTTTGGCATAGCGACAAGCGTTGTAGTGGCGATATTTACTGGAATAATAGAAGAGTTTATTTTTCGTGGTTTCTTGTTTCGAGCAATAGAAGAACGAGCAACCCCTATAAAGGCTATTATTATTTCAAGTGTTGTTTTCGGGCTATTCCATTTTGTAAACTTGACTGCTTGGCCAGTTGAGTTTGTTATCCTCCAAGTTATATATGCAACAGCCATTGGGATCAGCTTTGCTATTGTTTTTCATATAACACAAAGTATACTTCCATGCATTATCATTCATGTGTTAGTGAATGCTGGTGGAGTTTTTTTTGTAGAGGATATGAGGTTAGAAATTGAAGCTGTAGGTATGGTGGTACTCATCTTAATTGCGGTATTCTATAGTACGATACTTCATAAGTATAAAACCAAACAGTACTAAAAAGTTCAATCTTGATGCAAGTAGGACACACATCAGCAAGCCGAAAAGGCTTAAAAACTTTAAACATTGAAGCTTAGGAGGTCTACCATGGATAGAGAAAAATTTGGAACACTAATAAGGGAATTTGATACATCGTTATCAAATATTATCTTTAAACGCATGCTAAACTGGGCATTGATTATCCTAGTTAGCGTGTCAGTTGTACTTTTACTGAATCTTGCGGAAGCAGGAATTCAAAGTACTTTCCCTAATTTAACAAGTGAACACTATTGGCTCATAACAGCTGCAATTGCTCTTCTCACCTTTATCTGGATGATTTATCGTCTATTTTTGAGGAAAATGTATCATGCAAAACTTTTTAAAGGTGGTTTGGTTTTGACAGAAAAGAAACGTAATACTACGAGGGAATTTTTATTTGATGAGATACATGAAATTGAAGTTGTGCAATACAACAAAGATTTTAAAAAAATAGAAGCCATCATTCACTTTAGTGATAACAGTAAAATCGTACTTAAAACAGATGAATTTTATCAGCTCAAAGAATTTTGTATATCAGTTCAGCAAATATCAAATGTGAATGTTCGCTTTGATATTGCCGCTGAAGTAGATGTCGTTTAATTCTTGGTCTTATGCGCTTGATAGTTCTGATACCAGAATCGTTTGGCGATTTATATGAAGAGGAGTGATATTTTATGACACATGAAACATTTGGAGCATCAATTGGGCAGGTACAAACAAAGTTTAAGGATATCATTAAGTTTAGGATGTTAAGCCATTTATTTCTGCCCATACTTATAATGGGGGCTTTTGTTTATTGGTTTATAAATGATGCGATTGCTGGTGATCTAGATTCGGAAACCATCGTTCGTGGGACATTGATTTTTATTCCGTTTATTACTTGGCTTATTTTAGGGTTGTTTTTGACTAAAAAATATGACGCCGTTATCTATGAAAAAGGATTTGTGTTAACTGAAAAACGAACGAAGAAAGTGCATGAAATTCCTTATGCTCATGTTGAAAAAATTTGCAACCGGACAATCAGGCGGCTTCGTCAAGATTTTGGTCTTAACCGAACTTACAGATTAGTTTCAGTTAACCTCAAAGAGAAGGGTAAAAAAAGTTTTTTCTCCTTTATGAAAATTCATGCAGATTTTAGTTTAACAGCAGGAAACATCGCGCAAGTCGAAAAATTTGGGAATAGTTTAGTTAAAGCTTTCGATAAATACAATGATTCCATATAAATGACGGCTGAACCATGTCTTTTTATCATCGTGCTGGTTAGTATCAGGGAAGTGAAGCTTTGATAATAAAAGTGTAAAGCGAGTGAAGGAAAATGGGACAGAAAAAACCAAAGAAACTGGTGTCAGGGTGGCGTGAGCGGGTAGTTGGATCGTCGCCATTATCTTGACTATTTGGCTTATATGGCGAATTATAAGAACTTTTGCCGACAGGCAAAATCCATTGCCAGGTTTATTTGAACACATGATCGTGGTCATTTTTCTATCAGACGCCATTCAAATTACCATGAAATACACGAAGGAAAACGAAGAACGTAGACATCGTGCTAATGCGCACATTGTCACAGATGGCAAACTACCATGGGATACGAAAAAAGACTGACCACAACGTGTTTCTTAGATCTATGGATGTTAAGAAAACCGCATAAGCATGTCTAGCAAACACTAGAATAGTTCAAGCAGAGAAAGTAAAATATTGTAAGTGTAGACCAGATGTTTGGTAGGAAGTGGTCATGGATGAAAATCAGAAAAGTAATAGCGGTCATATTGGTTGCAGTCATCATTAGTTTAGCGATGGCAACACCAGTTCATGCGATGGTAACCCCTGGATCGCAAGAACTAACCATTGTGGTCATTAATGCACCAGTTGATTTAGCGATGCAGATTGTTTACGATGGCGAACTAGAAACCGATGGCACATTTCGAGTAGAAGAAAATGGAAGAAGAAGTAGTCGAGCATGGGAAACGTACTACCGGTTTAGCTTATCTAGTGAACCACAAGGTGTCTGGCCTTATGAAGAAATTACCGTTTTAATAAGTAGTGGGGAATACGGCGAGTTCGAGATAACGATTCCTGTACCGTCTTGGCATTTTAGACGTGAATTTGCCATTCGGTTAGACCTTGAAACACAAACCTTTTCGCCAGCTTATTCACATGGAAGAAATCTAATCATTGCCTTGTGTTGGCTGATTCCACTGTTTGCTGCAGATAGCCTGATATTCTTTATCTTTGGATATCGCAATCAAAGAAGTTGGAGAACCTTTGTGCAAAAAAACCTAATCATGCATGGTATTTTTGTTGGTTTTTGGTTCTTACTCCATCTTTTCTTAATACCAACCATCATCGGGATCCTTTTCGCACCTGTGTTGTTGTTTATATGGGTTGCAAAGCTGATTGTAGAGGTGACTGTATTTAAGCGAGACGTTGTTGAAAAGTCAAAAAAACGTGCCGTTTTATGTGCGCTTCTGATGAATTTAATCGGAGCTTTTATCCTAATTTTGCTAGGAATGTATGTGCCGTTGCCGGCGGCTGGTATAAATTAAAGGGCATAAACCACCAATTCGCATCTGAATGCTTTGGAAAACTTTATAGAGGAGTTATCGTTCGATGAAATCTGAGTTAAAACCTATAAGAACATTAATAATGGTATCCTTTGCATTACATGTGATCAGCCTATGTGTTGCAATCGCACTTTTTATGTTGCAAATACCACTTAAACATTTGATGTATAGCTCAGTCTTAAATCTTGAAACGATAGAAACATTTACCACCCTTCCGCTGATGTTCGTAATATTAATTACTATGATATTCATACTGCATTTGAGTTTAACGATTGGCTTTTGGAAAAACATAGGTTGTGAGTATAATCGTTTGAAACAATTGCGTATTATTTCCATCGTGTCATTTATTTTTGTGCTTGCTCTGTTCCCGATATTAACTTCTCCAATTCTGGATATGTGGTTAGTTTCTTATCGTGGTATAGAAGAGGTTTTTGTACGAAACATAGTATCCTTTGCTTTCATAATTCGCAACCTCGCCTTTTCAGTCCTACTGATTGCGACTTCAATGTCATCGTATTATTGCTTCCTTAAAAAAGCTGAAAGCAAAGATTAAGAAATCTTAATTCAAGATTGACTGTTAATGAAAACCTTTAGTAAATGAGAAGCAACGCCAAAAATGGTTGGTCGTTTTGGTGTTTGATAGTCAATGGCTCGGCTATGGTTACCAAATTTATACTAGGAGCAAACTGATTATGAAGAACAAAGTTTGGGAAAAGCAGCCCACGTCCCAACCAACTGCAAGACCAAATATCATCCTATTTGTGGTGATGCTTTACTATTTTGTTGTGGCACGAAACATGGTGCAACCTTATGTGTTGACCCCGATCTATGAATTTGTTGGTGTATCTCCGCTTTCAGGTTGGTCACAAATATTTAATCGTTTCTTTAGAGATTTAGGAATCCCTGTTTTAGTCTATCTCTTATATGCGTGTTTTACAAAACAAAAAATTGACGCTTCCTTTTCTATAGCACGTCTTAGTTGGACAAATGTAGTGAATATCACAGTCATGACTTTAACTATTCGAGTTGTTTTTGATTTGATTGAAAAGGGTGTACCGTTTCTTTTGAACGATGGACATGTTCCCATGCAAGTGTTTCATTTTATGGACATTGGACAGTCTTTGATTTTCAACGCTGTCTTAGCCACCATATTTGAGGAAGCTGTGTTTCGTGGTTTCCTTTGGGGAGAATACTACCGTCAAAATGTTAAATACTGGAAAATAGCGCTTGTGACAGGTTTGTTTTTTGGTATTTCACACCTTGGTGCATTTACAATGTTTCATACCACTGTGTCAGGTATTTTCTTTTATGCTCCGCTTATTTACTTTACCCGTTCTATTTGGGCTCCTATGTTACATCACGCGCTCATGAACGGCTTGTACACGGTGATAAATCCGACGTTTTACATGGATAATCAACTTGCTTTCGATGCCTTTATGCCGACATATTTAACGATTTTGCTAATTGCAACAATTGTTTTGCTACCAATCGCAGTCATTTGCGGTAAGAAATTTTATTATGAAAATAAGCATCGTTTACTACCTGAAGAAAATTTACCAACTGAAACTAAATCGTTTAAAATCACCTACTGGATATTGATTGCAACGATGGTTGCAACCTTTATCAGAGCTTTCTAGGAGCGATTTGAATGAAGAAAAAAAAGGATAGCTTAATCGTCAAATTTCAAGTTAATCATAAAATTAGGCATTATCTTGATCGTTATTGTGATTGGGTTGATAGATCGCATAGCATACCACACCACTTCCTGTGCTTTTCATTCCCTTCAAAAACGGCTTATACACATTTAAGAACCTGTTAAGACTTAATTAAGATTTGGTTAAAGATTTGTTGAGGTTTAGCATGCTATATTAGGTTTATCAGATTGCATAGCAGTCGAGAAAGATAAATCAGAGGTGAGTAGCATGATTAAAAAAATAATAACCTTGGCTCTAGCCGTTACATTACTAATAGGAAACTTTATCCCCGTATTTGCACTGGAAGAAGAGCAAGAAGACGCCATCCAATCTTTTGTAGACGAAGCAAGACGGATTTCTAGAACACCAGGAATTTCTGTTGCCGTTGTTGTAGAGGGCGAAACCCATTTTTTCTCTTCCGGTGTTGTGGCATATCGAGGTGACGTCCTAGCCGATGAGGATACGTTATGGGACATTGGCTCTAGTACCAAAGCATTTACCTCTTTGGCCATTTTATACTTGGAAGAACAAGGCTTGTTATCGTTGGATGATTCTATTACAGACCATTTGCCATGGTTAACCTTTTATTATCAAGGCGAGTCTGTTGACATGCAGGAGGTCAGGTTGTATCACTTCCTACACCATACTAGTGGGCTACCAATGGATCCTGGTTCCTCAACGGGTTCACTGGAGGGTGGGGTTCGGTCTGTGATTGGTGCAGAGCTTGCTTTTTTACCTGGGGAAGGCTTTTCATATGCCAATCAAAATACGACTATTCTAGGACTT
>JGI24703J35330_11748839_pt1 | contig 46128 bp, 43 predicted proteins | sample TergutNt197P1_FD_35330 | JGI IMG/M metagenome (IMG submission 35330)
ACCCATAACGACAATCGAGTAGCGGTAATCACGCCAGCCATGATTCATGGATCGGCCTTATACGACTACTTGGCGACTTATCCAGATCGTTTGGTTGACGTTGGAATTGCTGAAGGACACGCGGTTACCATGGCTGGTGGAATGGCATCCCGTGGGATGAAACCATTCGTTTCCATCTACTCAACCTTCATTCAGCGTGCTTATGATCAAATTCAACACGATGTTTGTTTGCCCAATTTGAATGTAGTATTTGGAGTTGACCGTTCAGGGGTAACGGGTGCAGATGGCAAGACCCACCAAGGAATTTACGACATTGCGATGCTGAGGCCGTTTCCTAACATAACCATTATGATGCCACGGAATGAAATGGAAGCTTTTAATTTGTTGTATACGGCTTATCGAATCAATGGTCCGGTTGCCATTCGCTATCCGCGAGGTAATGTACCAAAGATTGTGCCAAAGTATAGCGAATGGAAAGAAATCCCAGTCGGAAAATGGGAATTCCTAAAGAGTGGAAAAGACTTAGTGGTTCTATCCTTTGGACCAGTATTAGAAAAATTAGTGACCTTGTCAGAACAGTTAATGGAGGAACATGGAATCGATGTAGGCGTGATTAATGCCCGTTACATCAAGCCTTTAGATGCAGAAGTTCTTGATATTTTAGCAGATATGAAAGTGCCAATCTTGGTTTACGAAGAGGCATCCATGACCTGTGGTCTTGGAAGTGCCGTGTTAGAGTACTACAATGAAGTGGGGCAGACTGCTAATGTGGTTCGGATGGGATTACCGGAGGCGGCTATTGAACACGGTGACGTTGGACTTGTATTGGAGTCGTTGAAGCTATCTGTTGCCGATGTTAAGGTTCAGATTTTGGAGATGCTAGGTAAAGGAGGTCAAGGTGATGAGTAAAGAACGATTAGACGTCTTGCTTACTACCCTTGGCTTTTTTGATTCTCGGGAAGCAGCAAAGCGGGCCATTATGGCAGGAATTATTTTAGTTAACGATGAAGTCGTTGATAAGGCAGGGACTAAGGTGCTCGTCGATGGGGAGATTCGCATCAAAGGTAAAGTGATGCCCTATGTGAGTCGCGGTGGTTATAAATTAGAGAAAGCCATTGAAGTTTTTGATCTGGACTTGCGTGATCGGATTGTGATTGACATTGGGGCGTCAACAGGAGGCTTTACCGATTGTGCTTTGCAAAATGGTGCAAGTTTCGTGTACGCGGTAGACGTTGGGAGTAATCAGTTAGCTTGGAAATTGCGAGACGACGACCGGGTGCTTAGCATGGAGCGGACGAACTTTCGTCACCTAGAAGCAAAAGATTTAAAACATGGCGTGCCGACCTTTTCATGCATGGATGTGTCTTTCATCTCAATCAAGCTGTTACTACCGGTACTGAAAGAGATCTTACCTCTAGAAGGGGAGATTATTGCCTTGATTAAGCCTCAGTTTGAAGCAGGGCGGGACGCCGTTGGTAAAGGAGGCATCATTAAGGATCGGAGTGTTCACCGAGACGTTGTTGTTGGGATTGTCGACTTTGTACGAGAGTTAGGATTCGTACCACGAGGCTTGACCTATTCGCCGATTAAAGGTGGAGAAGGTAACATCGAATTTTTGATTCACTTGGCTAATACCGGTGAAGATGTAGCATGTGACCAGCTGATTAAGGATGTTGTTAAAGAAGCACATGAGAGTACGTAGATCGTGCTCTTTTTTGATGGTAGACTTAGTTGCCCTAAAATAGGGAGTCACGTATATAAATACTTCTCTGGATTGAGGGGTTATCTGAATTTTCTGGAAAATATAAAAATCGGATACTATTTTGGGTCAAAAGCTATCAAAGTGCTAAAAATCATCCGATTTAGATGAATAATCCTGAAATCGGATAATAACTTGAGTAAAAAGTGATTTTTAAGTTTCAAATTATCCTATTTTGCTATTTTTTAATAAAAAAGGATAATTTTAGTGCGCCTCTACCTTTAAAAGTCAGAATGATTATCCGATTTCAATCAAACTTTATAATATCAGATAATTATGGCGGAATACTGCAAAAAAACTAAAAAAATGTCTACTTTTGTCGAAAATCACCTAATTAAAAAATTTTGTGGTATTATAGCGAAAGGCCATATTATTAGAGGTGTAGAAATGAAAAAGATTATCACTGAATTAAAGAAGGTTGAAAGCCTCTTAATTGAGATTGACAAAGAATTGGAGACTTTGCCAGCAGGTCATTTGAAAAAGAGAACCATAAAGAAAGGGACCTTTTACTATCACTACACAAGTGGTAAAGAAATCGGCATCACTCGAAACGTTACTCTAATCAAACAGCTAGCACGTAAAAAGTATCTCCTTGTTCGAAAATCGCAACTCGAAAACAACCTTAAAAAGCCAGTAAATAAATTTGACGCCACCACTCACCACCAGCTCATCGCTAGTCTGCCAGCTGCCTACCAAGATCTTCCCATCCATTATTTCTACCATCCAACCATCGAAAAGTGGCTCGTGTATTCCCATCAGCAAAATACTCATGCCTTCAAACAGAGCTACTACTCAAAAGGTGGCATCAAGCTGCGTTCTAAATCGGAAGCCTTGATTGCCAACCTTTTGGAAACATACGAGCTCCCATTTAAATACGACATCGTTGTGAAATTCGGTTCCCAACCAATGAGTCCTGACTTTACCATTCTACATCCTTTTACTGGAAAGAGCATTCTATGGGAACATTTTGGTGCTCTTTATGAGCAAGACTACGAACAACGCATGAACGATAAAATGGTTCTCTACATGACCCATGGTTACATGCCTGATGAAAATCTCATCCACACCTTCGAATTTGACTTAAAACATCGGTCTCGCCTAGAAGAACTAGTCAAAAGCGTCCTTGATTAAAAAGGTCAACAAGAAGACTAGCTTTTTTCAGAAAGAAGAATTATAATACGGGATAAGTGATGGAAAAAGGAGAATATTTTTATGAGCCGAGTCGTAGCATTTTTTGACATTGATGGAACCATCTACCGTGAAGGGTTAATCACAGAATTATTTAAGAAGATCACAAAATACGAGTTGGTCGACCAAGAGGTTTGGCGAGACGCTGTGGAACCGGCTTATTTAAAGTGGTCGCGACGTGAAGGGGATTACGACGAATACCTGTTGAGTATGGTGGGTGTTTTTTTAGAGGCGGTCACTGGTATTAGTAGCGAACATATCAAACATGTGGCTCATCGCGTTATTGAGCAACGGGGTGACCGAGTCTACACCTTTACCCGAGATCGGATAAAATGGCACCGTGAACAAGGTCATCTGGTTATTGCCATTTCCGGTTCACCGATTGAATTAGTGAGTAAAATGGCAGAAAAGTACCAGATGGACGATTTCCGCGGGACCATCTACCAAACCGATGAAGAAGGTTGCTACACCGGAGAAATCATCCCGATGTGGGACGCTGAAAGTAAACAAAAAGCATTGTCGGAATTGGTAGAAAAATATGAGGTCGATCTGGATCAAAGCTATGCTTATGGCGATACGACAGGAGACTTGACCATGTTTAGAGCGGTCGGCCATCCTTATGCCATTAACCCAACGCGGGAGTTATTGAACATCGTCTTATCAGATCCTGAATTGAAAGAGAAGCTAAACGTCATTGTGGAACGAAAAGACGTTCGTTACCGAATGAGCCTTGATCACACGGAGTTATTTTAAACCCAAATGTTAGGAGCAAAATCATGAACGAAAAAGACCCTTATGAAGCCATCAACGCAGAATTACTAAACAAAGAAATGAATCCCAACGATTACAACACGATCCAAGTGGATGTCCCCGGGGAGATGCCAATGGACGAGATTGACAAAGAAGACGCTTTGATTCCCATTGAAGAGATCAGAGTAGCTGGTGAATTAGAACTTTACCTGGATTCGTGGGAAGCTTTTGATTACATCGATGAACAAACCTTAGCTGAAGCCCTGGTGGATGATCCTGAAGAACTAGATGCTTTGGGACAATCCTTGGCTTTCATTGTCGACCAGATTAATAAACTAACCGATGAAGAACGAACCGGCTACCATTTCGAGCCCCTCTTTAAAACCTACCAAAACTTATTAGCGGTCACCGATAATGCTTTTACCTTAGAGAAATACGGTAGTCCAACCAAATCCTTTGATCTGGAGCTACCTACCTTGGAAGACTTTAAAGCTGCCGGTCAACTCCCAGAATTTCTGACGTTTTGTCAACAGCATGATCTGGTAACAACAGAAGACCTAGCTGAAATGCTGGCAACAGAACAGGTGGAACTTCTCGAGATGACTTACGCCACGGTGGAGCATTATCTAAATGAATTAGATAAACTTTCCCTAACAGAAGCAGAAGGTTACCAATTCGAGACCTTGAAACAATCCAAGACGAACTTGGATGACTTTATGAATAACGTGCGAAACCGCAAAAATTAAAAATGAGAATGGCTAAGGTCATTCTTCAGACTGCCCGCAAACTTCGAAGAAGAAGTTGGTTAACCGTTTTTTATCTCCGGATTACCAAAAACATCAGTGTTTTTTGATTTTGGCTATTTGCTGATGTCTTAGAAGGTTTTTTCCTAGCTTAGAACCCTGATTTTATCAGGTAAGTGCCCATTTTCGCGAAAACCTGATAATTTTGAGATCAATTTTGTTCTAGGGTTTAAAAATTCCCTATTTGTCAACAGCTTGGAGAATGGCTACGGTCATTCTTTTTTTCTAGGTTAACTGCGGTCGTCTTGACATCTACCTAGTATTTCGCTATAATTTAAGTTATTAGCACTCACAATAAAAGAGTGCCAACTATATAGCAAGAGGTGGAAGAAACATGAAACAATTTCAAACAGAATCTAAACGAATCCTAGACTTAATGATTAATTCGGTCTACAAAAACAGGGAGATCTTCTTGCGGGAATTAATCTCCAATGCCAGCGATGCCATCGATAAAATGTATTACAAATCCTTAACCGATGAGGATCTAACTTTCAACGCCGATGACTACTTCATCAAAATCACCACCGATGAAGAAGCACGTACCTTAACCATCCACGATACCGGGATCGGAATGAGTAGCGAAGACATGGAAAATAACCTAGGGATCATTGCAAACAGCGGCTCCTTTAAGTTTAAGAATGAAGCGAAAATTGAGGATAACCATGAAATCATCGGTCAATTCGGGGTTGGATTTTACTCCGCTTTCCTAGTAGCTAGCAAAGTAGAGGTTTACTCTAGCTTGGCAGGATCAAAAGTCACCAATAAATGGACTTCTGAGGGGACGGAAGGTTATACACTGGAAGCCTCAGATGAGGCAGTCACAGGAACGAAAATTGTCCTGACCTTAAAAGACAACAACGAGGATGACAATTACGACGAGTTCCTTCAAACCCATACCCTCCGTCGCATCATCAAAAAGTACTCTGACTTTATCCGCTATCCAATCAAGCTGGATGTGACGACATCGAGGTTGAAAGAAGGCTCAGAAGACGAATACGAGGAAGTGACAGAAGAGCAGACCATCAACTCCCAAATCCCAATTTGGAAGAAAAACAAGTCGGAACTCACCGACGAGGACTATAAAAACTTTTACCACGAAAAACACTTTGGTTTTGACCAACCACTCCTACACAGTCACGTGTCTGTCGACGGAAACGTCTCCTATCAAGCGATCCTTTACGTACCTGGAAGCACACCTTTTGATTTCTACACCCCTGATTATAAAAAAGGATTGGAACTGTATTCAAGTGGTGTTCTGATCATGGACAAATGCGAAGATCTCCTGCCGGATTATTTCAACTTTGTCAAAGGAATCGTGGACTCCGAAGACTTGTCCCTCAATATTTCCCGGGAAGTTTTGCAAAACGACCGTCAACTGACGCTGATCGCTAAAAACCTTCAAACGAAGATTAAAAATGAACTAGGAAAGCTAATGAAAAACCACTTCGATAAGTACGTAGAATTCTTTGAAGCCTTTGGTCGCACATTAAAATTTGGGGTTTACTCAGATTTCGGTGCTAACAAAGAAATCTTACAAGACTTGCTCCTCTTTGAATCTAGCTTCGAAGACAAATATACGTCCTTAGCTGATTATGTAGAGCGGATGGTAGTAGATCAAGACGTGATTTATTACGCGGCTGGCGAATCAAAAGAACGAATCAAGAAATCACCACAAGCCGAGGCGATTCTTGATGCTGGATTTGAAATCCTCTACTTTACTGATGATGTGGATGAGTTTGCCATTAAGATGTTACGTACCTATGGCGAAAAAGAGTTTAAACCAGCCTCGGAATTTAAAGCAGAAGGAGACACTAAAGCTGACGCGGAAGCAAACGAGACGTTCAAGGATATTTTTGAGGCGATGAGCACCTACCTCGATGGAAAAGTATCAACCGTTGTAGCATCTAGTCGACTTAAAAGTCACCCAGTCGCATTAGGAAGCCAAGGCGAGATTTCCATTGAAATGGAAAAAGTAATGAATGCCCAACCAATGGGTGGCGACGTGCAAGCAGAAAAGGTATTAGAAGTTAACACTAATCATGAGGTGTTTAACGCTCTGAAGGCTGCTCAATCAGGAGATGAAGCTCGTTTTGAATTGATGGTTGATGTTCTTTATAATCAAGCACGTCTAATGGAAGGTCTGGAAATTGAAGATCCAATCGAATTTACTCAGAGCGTTAGTAAATTAATGGTTTAGAAAATCCTCCAAGAGTGTTTACAAATACTTACAATTAAGGTATACTATTGCTTATCTGTGAACAAAAGGAGGGTTAATAATGGCTAAAACAGTTGTCAGAAACAATGAGTCCATGGATGATGCACTTCGTCGTTTCAAGCGTGAAGTATCCAAGACTGGTACCCTTGCTGAAGTTCGTAAAAGAGAGCACTACGTTAAACCAAGTGTGAAGAAGAAACTTAAATCAGAAGCGGCACGTAAAAACGGAAAACGACGTTAGTCTTAAAAAAATAAACCCACATCGCAAGATGGGGTTATTTTTTTTGTATGGCGAACGACTTCCAGAGTCGATAAAAGTAAAGTAAAATCTAAAACTCTAACGTTACTTTACTTTTGAGCACCGATCTTGGACGCAAAAAGTAAAGTGAAAGTCTAAAATAGTGGTTTCCTTTACTTTTAGGTGCCAAAACTAAGGGGTAATAGTAAAGTGGATGCTCAAAAATCAAGATCCCTTTACTTTTGGACGTTAGGAAAGAGGGAAAAGCCAATTGAACGCCATTTTTGATAACCAAAAGCCAAGCAAAAATGAAAAACATCTACTTGGCTTTTACGGTCAGATTAGAGAGGAGAAAAGCCAAGTAATGGTCGGTTTTGATCACAATCCTTGGCTTTTCATAGTTGATTAACTCCATCTAGCTGATAAACTACCTACATCGCCCTCATGTTTTTAATTTGACAGCTTTATTTCCTTTGTTTTTAATGGTTTTGTCCAACTATTCTAAATCCTTTTACTGAATTTCCAAGATGTCCTCTTCTCCGTAATTTAGTTGACCAATTTTCTTAAGCTCAACGATTCTATCTCCTAGGTTTGTGAAGACAATAGGTGTTATTAAAGATGGCACTTGCTCGCGAATGCTTTCAAGGTTTACTTCAAGCAGGAGGTCACCTTGTGCAACCGTTTGTCCTTTTTCAATATGTGCTGTAAATCCTTTGCCATCTAACTCAACCGTATCCATCCCAAAGTGAATGAGAATTTCAAGACCACATGCTGTCTGCATTCCAATCGCATGCTTTGTCGGAAAAACATTCAATATTTTTCCCGCTACAGGTGCATAAACTTTGCCTTCTGTAGGTTCGATTGCAAAACCATCTCCCATCATTTTTTCACTGAAAACTGGGTCAGGTACTTCTTCTATTGAAATGAGTCGACCAGTGATCGGCATTTTAAAATTAAGTGTTTCAGCAACAGTTCTCTCATTTTTTTTGAATAAATTTTTAAGTCCCACAATGTCATCTCCCTTATTTAAGCAAATAGGTTTTCACTTGATTTGGTACAAGTGTCAACGATAACTCATCTGTTTTTTGCTTTTGTTCATTTAGGTTAGCTAGCATCATTTGCTTAAATGCCGATTCTATTTTGAGTTCATGTGCTTCACTTGTCGCATTATAGTAGCGTAAAACGTAGGCATCTGATTGTTCTGATTTTTTAAGTGCGCTCAAGACTAGATTATCGCTTTTTTCCTCAAACAAGCTAAAATTAATCGGTGTATCAACCTCTGATGGATTCAATTTTATCGCATTGTATGGGATTTTGTTGTAGCACACAATTGGTGTTAGGTAAGTTTTGGCTAGCTTAGCTACGTTAGCATTTAGCGTCTTGTCTGTATGCATAAGAAGTGCCAAGTCAAGCGTCATCTCGCCAAGTAGTTGTGAGTCTGGCGTTGGCATTTTGATTCCAGATGGACGCCCCGGGCGACGAAGTAAATTCTCTTTTCCAAGGACACCAACGCTTCTAAATAAAGTAATAGCTAATGTTTCATAGTTTTCTCCAATCACTTCGAATTCACGTGTACTATTTGTCGCAACTGCAACACCAAAGTCATCATTTGAAACGCCTACGAATGAAAGCATTGGATAAATGGTATCTGGACGCTCAACCCAGCCCTCACTTTCCCAAACATCCAATGCGCTATCATAGACTGGTCGCTTGATTGCACCGAATTGATTGTCGCTTATGGAGAATTCGGTAGCAATATTGGTTGGGATTAATAAGCGCAGTCTATGGTCTTTAGCGTGATTGTTCAGGTTTGCTGTTACTTTGATTAGTGGCGCATCCTTGGCAAGTTCTAGCGCAAAGTTGATATCGACGAAACAATCGATGATGCCCGCTTTTCTATGTTCAAGGTCCGATGGTACTTTTAGCTTGTATGAAATATCGATTGTCACACCAAGTTCTGTCTGTTTAATTTCAGTTACTGCATTCACATCATCATTGTAAATAAGTGTTTCCCCTGCCAATGGCGAATAGTCATACTCATCCCCATCGTCTCCACCATTTTCCATTCTGAAGACATTTTCAAACGTTTGATTTGACCTTTTATCGTGAATGTTCAATGTACCATTTGCATTAGCTGTAATCTTATATATGTTAGTTTCAGCAACAGGTACCACTTTTTCCTTGTTTGTTACTGGTGTGTCTACTTCTACAATAAAATATGTCTTATACCCCATTGCTGGTAGGGCATCCTTAAAGCGGATGTCATATTTGATGAATGGGTCATAATTGCCATAGTGAACGATTTGACGGTCGATTAATCCTGGGTCAAATTCCTCGCTGTGGATGAGTTCGTATCCAATTTCCACATCCTGCTCATCCATTAATTTGAAAGCTTTGAATTTCGAGATGATCTGTGTCGTCACAACTTCCGCACGCTCTTCTGGAAGTAAATTGAATGCAGTTAATCGATCTTCTTCACGATTCGTTTTCATGGCGTCTACGATTTTTCGCTTGTAGAAGGTAATGAGCTGATCAGTCTTCTCTTCTGCTAGGTGAAAGCGGCTCATAATTTCACGATGGACAATATCGGAGCAGCAGCACCCAATGCTGTCATGGGCATGATTTTTCATGATTTCTTTCCAGATGAGTTCGATCAATCCGTGATGGTACTCAAAACCAAAATTGTGGGCGATGGTTGCAAGGGGCTCAAGGATGTTTGTAATCTTGTTTTCAATGCGAGCATTGGCTGCCTTAATGTCCATACGTGTTGAGTAAATACTACGATGAACGCGCATGTATTTCCCATCCAAAAACTCACCTTTAATTGTATCTAGGTTTTCGTTTTTCTCGACTTCCTCAAGGACATGCTCAAATTTACTTAAGAAAAATTCACGGTCTGGATAGATTTTTCGGAGTTTCTCCATCACCTCAAGGATATCTTTTTGGACTGGCATTTGATCATGTCCATTAGGTAATACTTGATGTGCAGTTGTCGCTCCACGATCTAGTACAGGTATGTATTTATCCATGCGCTTTTTGAGTGCTACTTCTTCGACTGGTAGGTACTTCCCAATGGCGTAGCCTAGCGGAAGTAGTTGTACGAGTACACGTGAGCCTTCATCTGATTCCCAATAAAATTCTGTTTTGTTCGTCCCATGACGCTCAGATGTTCCACGCCAGAAAATGCTATATTTAATATCAAATCCATTGAAAATTTGTGGCATTTGTGAACTCTGCCCAAATGAATCTGGCAAATAACCAATCATCATAGGTTCACAAAATTCCTTCGTATCTTTTATTCCGTACAGTAAATTTCTAACGATAGATTCACCACCGACTACCATTTCGTCAGTCTGTGTATACCAAGGTCCTAAGATCAAACGTCCTTCCCTTGCCAGTTTTTTTACACGTTCACGGTTTTCTGGTTTAGCTGCGAAGTAATCTTCTAAAATTGACGTTTGACCATCCATAACGTAATGAGGATAATCTGGGTTTGTCTCCAACATCTGCATGATTTCTTCCATATTGTTGACGAGTAGGATACGTGATTCCTCAGTTGAGAAATACCACTCGCGATCCCAGTGCATGTGTGGAATAACATGTACTTGTTTCATTTTACTAACCACCTTTTCTTTCTAAACTATCCACCGCTTTTGTAAAGCGACGGAGCCCTTCTAAAAGTTTTGAGCGTGGACATCCAACATTAAGTCGGAGAAACGTGCCACTTTTCTTCCCATATTTACGACCATCCATGATACCGACTTTACCTACTTTGACTAATGCATCTTGTAAGTCATCCATACTGAATCCAAGATCTTTTACATCAATCCAGGCAAGGAAGGTTGCTTCTGGAATGGAGAACTTGACTGCTGGATGATGCACGTTAAAATAGTCATGGACAAGGCGCATATTATCGTCTAGGTAGGCATTTAAATTATCAACCCAGTCACCACACGTCTGATATGCTGCTATAAGGGCATGCATACCAAGCGTACTGGCACTTGAAAGTCCATCTGCTTCTTTTAGTGCCACCAAATAACGCTCGCGTAGTTTATCGTCTGGGATGATCGCATACGAGCCTATAAGACCAGGTGTGTTAAAGGTCTTACTTGATGCACTACAGATACACAAGCTTTCAGGTTGTTTACTAAAATTTATAACAGGTTGGAACTTTTTACCTATCCGAACGAGATCCATGTGTATATCATCAGACAACAAGAAGACATCGTATTTCTTACACAGCACGAGCATTTTATGGAGTTCCTGCTCCGGCCAAATACGTCCTGTTGGATTATGGGGATGACAAAGCAAGAAAATTTTACATAACGGGTGAGCGAGCTTCGCTTCTAAATCCTCGAAGTTGACGCTGAACTGGCCCTCTATTTCTTTCAGCTCATTGGCGGATAATATTCGCTTGTGTGCCTCTATCATCTTATAGAAGGCATCATATGCCGGTGTCTGAACCACGATATGATCACCGACTTCACTTAGTATCGTCATAAGCTTGGAAATCGTAAATTTAACAGACGGACTATATACGACTGTTTTTGGATCAATTGTTGTTTCAAATCGACTTTGATACCATCCTGTGATGGCTTCTTTGAATACCTCATGATTCCAACGCGTATAACCAAAAACCGCATGATCCATTCTCTTTTTTAAAGCGGCCATCACAGGTTGTGGACATTCAAAATCCGTATCCGAAATTGAAAATGGCAATAAATCTTTTTCCCCAAATCTATCTTCAATATAATCCCACTGCGTACAAAAAGTTCCCAAGCGATTGACGATTGTATCAAAATCTCTACTCATTACGAATCTCCTTCTCTTTGCTAACAGCAGCCGAAGAAGCAATAACTGCTGGTTGCCTTTGAACGTTTACTTCTCTAGCTCTAAAGCATCCTTCACTTCTTCAGCTACTTCTTCAACAATAGCTCCATACACAACTTGAATATGTGTTTTAGATACTTTTTTAAGTCCGATGGAACCAGTTGCCTTTAGTTGGTTTTCATTGACAAGGATTGAATCTTTCACATCAACGCGCAAACGTGTGATACAGTTTGTCACATAGTCGATGTTTTCAGCACCACCGAGTGCTGCAATAATTGTTTGTGCGCGTTTTGTCCCGCTACCTGTTGACGCACTCCCTTCTTGATCGTTATCACCAAACATATCAATTTCCACACCAGTTTCCGCCCCCTCTGCGATGATAACGTTGTTTTTTGTCAGATACCATTTGAAAACAAAGTAGTAAATTGGTGAGAAGATAACTGCAGGTACAACTAACATGAACCATCTAGAACCTTCAAATAAGATACCGAAGACAAAAACATCAATGAGACCACCCTGGATGTTTGGAATCACGATATCTAAAATATCCATGAGAAAGAAACCAAAACCTGTCATCACTGCATGGAATAAAAACAATGGTGGTGCAACAAATAAGAACAGAAACTCAATTGGCTCTGTAATCCCAGTGAGTGTTACAGAAAATATACCAGCCATCAAAAGTGGCTTGAGAAATGGCCTACGTTGAGGTTTGGCTGTTCTAAAGATCGCAAGAGCGGCAGCAGGCAATCCGAATAAGTGGATCGGGATACGCCCCTGTGACATCCATCTAGCATATGGGAGCATATAATCCGTCGCGAGTCCTTCTTGGATCATCTCATTGACAATTGGAAGGGTCCCTTCAAACACTTCACCATAACTATTAATCCAACTCCCGCCTAATGCCGTGAATCTAAACATATTGATAAGAACGTGTTGGAGTCCAAACGGTAACAATAGTTTCTCAAGCGTTCCATACACAAATGGGCCAAAAATACCGAGTCCACTAATCCCACGCCCAATTGAATTGATTCCAGCATTTATCGGCAACCAAATAAACGGCAAGAACTGTCCCAAAACCATTGCGAATAAGAAAGCAATCACAGGTACACTTCGCTTGCCACCAAAAAATGAAATCCCTGAGGGTAGTTTTAGGTTGTAATATTTATTGTGAACATAAGCTGCGAGAAGTCCTGCAATAATCCCACCCGTAGCTCCTAAATTTAGCGTTTGATGCCCAAATAACGTTGTCAAATCACTTTCAGGGAAATTACTAAATTGACTGCTCACCATCACACTCGCACTAAACATCAAAATATAATAAGCAATAAACCCAGCCATCGCTGCGACATGTTTCTCTTTTTTAGTCATCCCAAATGCAATCGAAATGGCAAACAAAGCCGGAATTAAACCAAAAATCCTGAAACTAATCCCACGTATCGAGAGTAAAATATAAGCGACAATATCACTTTGCATAAACGGTAACATATCTGCCACCCTTTGATTATTAAGCGCAGCTGTAAACCCTAAAATAATTCCAACTGCCGCTAAAACTGCAACTGGTGGTAATAAACTCTTCCCAAACACCTGAAAAAAACCAAATGCTCTATCTTTAAAACGTTGCTTTTCCATTTTTTACACTCCTCTTTTGGGGGCGCCAAGTTCCTTGGTTCCCTTTACCTACGATCCCTATGCTATCTTTGAAATCAAATTTCTTAGATGTAGAATGATGTACATTTTCTCAGACTCGGAGATAGACCATCCCTTTGATTCAGAAAGCATTGCTTCAATCAAATTCACACAATGAACTTCCCTCGGAAATTTTTGCTGAAGGGTCTCAAGCAAGAAAGCCGAATCGATATCTAATTTTTCGCCTTTGATTTGTCGAAGTAAAAAGTAACGTAAATGCGTAACAAAGCGGTTGAAGAAAAACGACTCTGTTTCTAACCTACAATCATACATCTCCTCAATTAAATTGATGATATCCTTGGTTAACCCGGTAATCTTAACGATATCTTGATTCGAGCCAGAATCCAACTGTGCATTTACAAAATGAAGTGCTAAGAATGCTGCTTCAGAATCAGGCAAGATCGTCTTTAAGTGAACCTCAACAATCGATAAGCCGAGTTTGGCTACTTGATAGGCCTTTGGATAGAATTTCTTAACTTCCCATTCGATCGGGCAAGTCAGCTCCAATCCCTGATTAGCCCGCTCAATTGCAACACTTAAATGATCAAGCAGAGTGAAGAAAAAATGCTCATTGAGATTTGAGTCAATGTTCTCATTAGCGAGTGCTACGATTTCAGAAACCGCCTCAATCTCACCAACTGTTGCATCATTCAAAATTCGCATCATCTGTTTTGCAGATAACTTATCAGCCTCATAAAACCTTTTATCAATAACATTTTCATCTAATGCTTGGCCTGGATTCACACCAAAACCAATCCCCTTACCCATTGCGATAAAATCTCGGTCTCCATCCTGTGCTAGGACAACATTATTATTGATTTTCTTAACAATAACCACGTAATCACCACCTTTAAACGCAAAAAACCAGAACACCATCATAAAGCTTGCTACAAACTGCAATAGTTTGTCACAAATCAATATAAGAGTATTCTGGTTTTGCCAGCCTAACTGTCACGAATCCAGCATTACAATTTGCACATCATCGATTGTACTTTATCATAACGTTTTCAAAAAGTCAAGGAATTGAAAAGACTTTATTACGGGTTTGATTTAATCTCACACTAATGATCGTAAGATGACAACTAAAAAGGCTCTAAATGAGCCTTCAGACTGCCCGCGAACTTCGAAGAAGAGGTTTGTTAACCATTTTTGTCTCCGGATTCATCAAAACATCAGTATTCTGCATTTTTAGCGATTTACTGATGTTTAAGAGTTGGCTTTTCTAGTTTAGAGGTCTGGTTTTATCAGACAAATGTTCATTTTGAGGAAAATCTGACCATTCAAAGGTATATCTCACCTTATCAAGAGCCCCTAGAAGGGCATCTTCCCATACTTGGATGCTAAAAATGATCCGGAAATCTCGATTTTTACGAAATTCGGATCTCAAAAGGATAAATTAATGTACTCGACGGTTGAAAAAGATCCGAAAATCTTGATTTTTACGAAATCCGGATCTCAAAAGGACAAATTAATGTACTCGACGGTTGAAAAAGATCCGGAAATCTCGATTTTTACGAAATTCGGATCCCAAAAGGATAAATTAATGTACTCGACGGTTGAAAAAGATCCGAAAATCTTGATTTTTACGAAATCCGGATCCCAAAAGGACAAATTAATGGACTCAGCGATCGAAAAATGATCCGGAAATTGTAATTTTAGTGAAATTCGGATCATTTCAAGTTTGATTTCATCCAAATTCGGATTCCCAGAAGATCAGCATTTTTCTAAAATCGGCATTTTGCTGATCATCTCATCAGGTTGTATCAGAATGTTACTTAAATCGAGAAATTCTGATACAAAAAAGGCTAGAAACTACCAAACGAGAAAAACCACATTTTCAAAATTACATATTTTCCCTCGGAAATCAGACGTTTTATGTAAAAAACTACATATTATCCCTGTAATTCGAGGAATTCTGTGTAATCACCGACTCACCCTCCCAATCAAAAAAGGCTCTAAACGAGCCTTCAGTGATAAAACAATGTCTATTTCTTCGATTTCAATGGTTTGGTCCAAGCTTCGATGCCACCCTCTAAGGAGTAAACTTGACTGAACCCCTTTGACACAAGCATCGATGAAGCACGGCGACACATTTTTCCGTTAGGACAAACCAGATAAACGGGCTGATCCATACGTAGTCGATTGTAATTTCGCATCAGTTGCACAATGGGAATGTGGCGAGCACCGTTAATGTGCCCCTCACTATAAGCATCCTTTTTACGGATGTCGATTAGCTGTCCTTTACGCATGCCCTTCAGAAACTCTTCTTCGTTTAAATAATTGACGTTTCGATTCATCTCACGACGCATGTAAAAGAAAGCGAAAACAGCTAAACCAACGATGACACTAAGTGTTATAACAAAAAAATCCATTTTAAACCTCCAAGATATTAAAGCTACGGTTAATTTACCTAAACAGGCTTTGCTCGAAGTATATCTATTGTACCTATCATGTTCAACATAACTTAAGGTTTCGTTTCACCAAGAGTGGCACTAAGATACAATAATCACCCCAATCTCATGAGCTGTATCTATTGTACCTAATTCAAGGCTAAAACTCAACTAATTCCTGTAGATTCAAGCTGTTTCCAAGAAGAGAATAAGCGAAAAATCTAGGTAAAAAGGGTCAGATATGTTATAATTCCTCTAGGAAGATTTCAGAAAATATGTGGGTTGAAAAGAAAGCAATCGATAAACCGCCTAAATTAAGGACTGAACATCATGGTTTTTAGCAAAAAGCTTACCTTACTATTATCAAACGAAGAAGCCATTGACCGCTTTAGTGATACGGTCTATCGGGTCGCCTTTAATCAGGTTAAAAACCAGGCAGACGCCGAAGACGTATTTCAAGAGGTCTTTTGGCGTTTTATTAAATACAATAAAGGTTTTGATAATCTGGAGCATGCGAAAGCTTGGTTTATTCGTACCACTATTAACTGCAGTCGAACTCTCTTTGCTAAGCAGAAAAAACGTTCGGAAATTGAACTGGTGATTGATGTACCAGAGGAGGGAGCAACAGATTATGGCATGACGGAATGTGTCCAGGAATTAGAAGAAAAGTACCGGATCGTCATTCATTTGTTTTACTACGAACATTATAAGATTAAAGAAATCGCAGAAATCCTAGACGAAAATGAAAACACCATTAAGACACGAATGGCACGAGCCAAGAAAATTTTAAAAGAAAAATGGGAACCGTAAAACTTTTAGCAGGTTTTATTAGTATTACTAGTAGAAGCGGCAGATGATAAACATTGGAGGTGAAGCGTTATGTGGGAAGAATACGAAAAAGAACAAACAGAAATCCGCGCACCTGAAGGGTTGAAAGCGAGGACTTTGGAACAAATGAATGCTAGGAAAGCAGGAACAAAGTCTCCTTTCTTAAAGAAAAGTTCGGTATTTCTCATTGCCTGTAGCTTCTTAGCCATCTTCTTTATTAATATGCAGTTGTGGGGAGATGGAGATCTTGCATTTGAAAGATTGACTTCTAACCCACGTCATTTCTTACCTAGAGGTGAAGCCGTTGCCATGGAGCAATTTGAATACGAGGTTGGCACCAATTTATCTCAGCTGTCATTCACCGGCCTTTTGCTAGATGTAGAACGATCAAATTGGTTTTGGGACGAAGAAGATCCTTTAAGTGCACGAGCCATTTATGTGTTCTCAAACGGCGATCAACGTGTTGAAATTGCTATTCACTATCGTAGTGAAGATTTGGCAACTAATTCTGTACTAAGAGAACGGAGTGTGGCCTTGTATTACCATGAAACTTTACTAGATATCACCTACATGGCTCTTTTTACGGAGGGGGATCACCTTCATAATATAAGAGGTATGGGGTTAACTGAGGAAGCCTTTATTACATATTTGGAAGAAATTCTAAATTTTTTAGAGTAAGGTGAAACTTTTCTAGGAAGATGGAAGTATTATGGGTAGACGTCTAGTTTAAAAGGACGTACCTAATTGAAAAGAGGAGAATGAAAATGACTAAGTTAGGAAAAAGATTGATGTATTTATCAACATTAAGTTTCTTAGTGTTAGGATTGACCGGCTGCGGAGGTAGTGGGGGTAGCGTAGACATGGTTTCTGTCGATGATTTAACTGCAGATCTAAACTTAAGATTTGCGAATGAAAACGACCAATATGAATTCATGGAACCACGGATTGATGTTCCTCGTGATTATGCTTTTACGTTCCCAATATCGGAAGAGGCCATTATGATCTTTGCTGAGAACTCGGCAAACGAAGAAGAGGGTATGTTCCAAATGAGTGAAGTGTTGCGTATTTACCGTGACTCTGCTTTCACACAAGAAGTAGCATTCTCCGCAAACTGGGCATCAGAGGCTCGTGAAGAGGCGATGATTAGCCCAATGCGAAACCCTGTTTTCCCACTTAGAGATCCTGGTGTTGGTGGAAACTTGTTCCCACAAGGTGAGTTTAACGACTGGGGAAATGCCAATCAGTACTTCTTGGTACAGTATTACGACTTTATAACGGGAGAAGCGTTTGACCGACCACAAGTAACGGTCTTTAACATTGCCACGGAAATTCCAGGATCGGTGCGTGTTGACTTTAATGTAACGGAAGATGGCATTGCCGGTCTAACCTGGGCTGAAATTCCAGGGGCAGAAGAGTATGCTGTAGTTGCTGTTAGAGAAAACCGCGATGGACGTTCAAGTGGAAGAACCGTTGAGCTTCTTCACCGTACGTCTGACACGTACTGGAACGACGTTCATGGGAGAAGAGATAACAGTAACTTTGAGACGTCTCAAGCGACCCGCAACATTGATGCACTATTTGGTGAGTACATGAGTGATCCAAGCGAAGCTGAGTGGACGCTGGAAGAGTTTTTAGCTCAAGACTGGGATTTTGAAGAGCCACGTCATGCAGATCATTATCTTTATTTAGCGGTTATTGCTATGAATTCAGAAGGAACGTCTTCGATTAGTAACTTAATCAATGTTCGCGATGTAGCATCTCAAGTACCGTCTAGAATTGCCTTGAACCTAAACGAAGGTGGCATTCGTCCATCGGGAAGTGAGAATGCTAGAGGAAGTGTTGAAGCGGACGTGTTATTGGCACCAAGTCACGTTTGGATGATTATGGCTGATGGAAGTGCGAGACAACATTTAGTCGTTTATAACACAGATATTACCCAAGAGCGAACGACACATATGGTTTACTTTGAAGCCGATGAAGATGGAAACATCGCTCACGACGATAACGGTGAGCCAATCATTGACCGAATGGAAGAAACACCAACGTTAATTGTGCCATTTAACATCGAAGGAACTAATTTCCAAGGTTACATTCAAGTGGTTGACCATGACCAAGAAAACTACGAATTAGAATTAGAAGAGCTAGTGGCTAGACAAGAGGGTTTACGTAGTCGTACCGGCGATATTCCGAGAAGCGTTGATTTAAGCGCTGAAATCGACGAAGAGGATAAAGGAGAAGTGGCCACCGAGCTGCGCAGTGGCTTTGAACCACGTTCATCTAGCCCGTTATCTGCTTACTTAGCGATTCAGATGTTTAATGGTCAAACCCGCATTAGCTTAGCTGACTTCCCACAGGCAGCTGACCACGAATACCTAGTAGAAGCTTGGTTTGAAGCAGTTCTCCAGAACCCACTTGTGCTTGGAGCGCGTAGCTTCCAATTGGATCGTGTAACGGGTGATCTCTTCATTACTTACGATCAAGATGCTGCCATTCAACAACATCAACAAGAGGCAATTATTGCACGAGTTGATGAAATCGTTGATGAAATTATTACCCCTGGCATGACGGAGTTAGAAATGCAAACGGCAATCAATGATTTCTTAATTGAAAATGCGACGTACGACTGGGGAGCATTGGAGAACGCAGAGCGAAACAACTTTATGCACGTTGACCCTGAATACTATGACTCCTTTACGGCATATGGAATTCTGATCAACGGAGTTGGGGTATGTTCAGGATATGCCGATGCCTTTACCCTAATTGCCGATGCGGCAGGACTGGATAGCGTGATTGTAACTGGGTTCCTGCAAGGAAGCTTACCACACGCTTGGAACCGCGTTAGCATTGATGGCAACTGGTACACCTTAGATGTAACCAACAACGACAACGAGTTTTTCCCAAATGCTTTCTTTAACCTTTCTGACGCGGAAGCAGCCACCATCCTGACAGAAGATACTCAGTGGCGTCTAAACAGTGAAATCCCACGTTATGTGGCACATTCTGATGCACCTAGCGAGTTCTATCGTTACAATAATTTATTCTTCGATCAGCATGACATTGTTGATGTTCTAGTAGAAGGACTACTTCAAGACGGAGTAGCGAATTACCGAACTGATGTGATGTTAACCGATGATCAGTTCTTAAGAATTGCAGAAGAAGTAATTCGTCGTGGTGGATTTGATCCAAACGCCTTACTTGGTGGTCACTTCTTAGGAATTATTTATTTAACCATTGATTAAAACAAGATAATCCGATAACATAGCCTTAAGGTCTTAGGACTTTGGGGCTATGTTTTTATATTTCATCTAACAAAATTGCCCTGAATCGAATCATTTCTTAAAATCAGGCAATTAATTCTTTATGAGGAGGCAGGCCATCTATGAAAATTTTAGTCGATGCTGATGCTTGCCCGGTAAAAGAAATCATTGTGCGAATTGCTAAAGAAAAAGCAATCCCAGTGACCATGGTGATCGATACGGCCCATCAATTAAACGATGGCTACAGTCATGTGATTACCGTTGATAAAGGACCGGATAGTGTAGACTTTGCCTTGATGGGAGTGTTAACTAGTCAGGATGTCGTAGTGACACAGGATTATGGGTTGGCGGCTATGGCATTAGGAAAAGGGGCGCGAGCTCTGAATCAGAATGGGTTGATCTACACCGATGCCAATATGGATCGGTTGCTAATGGAGCGCCACATTAGCGGGAAAATCCGGCGTAGTGGTGGTCGCACCAAAGGACCTTCTAAACGAACAAAAGAGGATGACGCGAAATTTGAGCGCTTTTTCAAAGAATTGCTGGAAAAAACATAGAAAAATTTTGCCTGGTACGTTATAATGGTAAAGTCATGAACAAAGCATGTACTTAAACGGAGGGTGAAAACATGATTTCAACCAGTGAATTTAAAACCGGATTAACCATTGTGTACGATGGAAACTTATGTCAGATTCTTGAATATTTGCACGTTAAACAAGCCCGAGGCGGTGGCTCGGTTAGGACGAAGATGCGTAACTTACGTAGCGGTGCGATTATTGAGAACTCTTTTAACTCGAATGCCAAATTTGAGAAAGCACATATTGAAAGAGCCACTATGCAGTACTTATATGCGCAAGGTGATTCTTATGTCTTCATGAACAACGATACTTACGAGCAGTTGGAAATTCCAGTGGCAAATCTTGCTCATGAAAAAAACTTCCTCCTAGAAGGAATGGAAGTTAAGATTATGATGTACGAGTCAGAAGTTTTAGGTGTTGAATTGCCAGAAAAAGTAACCCTTGAAGTGATTGAAGCAGATCCAGCAGTGAAAGGTAATACAGCATCAAACGTAACGAAGAACATCGTATTAGAAACGGGATATGGGTTACAAGCACCGATGTTTATTGAAGCAGGAGAGAAAGTTGTTGTCAACACCTCAACTGGTGAGTATAGCTCACGAGCTTAAGTAACAAAACGTGTTAAGAGCAAGGCGATCCTAGTCTTGCTTTTCTTTTATAGTGAAAGATTTTGATGGCGATCCCGATTAGGAAGATAAGAGCGACGATCAGCAGACCTTTGATCATAAAGAGCTCGTTAGGAAGGGCTCTGATCACAGGGTCGGTTTGGGGATTGAAAATCCAATAGTCGTTGTTAAAGAAAATCCGATGAAACCAGTAAAAGGTGAAATTAAAGTTGATGAGAATTAAGGCTGAAATCGATCCAAATAGGACGAAGGCTAAGTTGGTTGAGGCGTTGAAATATGGAAGTAATGCCTTCTCATTTTTAATGGCACCTAGAAGGAAAGCTACAAAAATAAGGATGATCCCATGTAAGGCATGGAAAATCACCTTAACTTCCCAGAAATGAAATTCCCCTGTATCACTCATAGGGAAGTCAGGCATGTACAAGGTATCGATCCAAGGAAAGTTTAGATAATGAACGATCTGTCGGTAATTATAAAATAGGGTGGGATGATCCAAACCAGTTGCCACATCCAAGTTATGCTGATGACTAATGATTGGATAGATAAAGGTAAGGTTTAAAACAATGACGGTGACAATGGCAGTGATGGCGACTAGGATCAGCAATCCAATAAAATACTGTTTTAATTTGAGGGTCATGAGGAAGACTCCTTTAATTGATTTAAAAAGCAACCGTGAGAATGGAAGGGGCTTTTCCCTAGAAAGGTGCTTATTTATGAAAAGTAGGGAAAATCTTCCCTATAAACTTAGTTATTTGGCTAAAATAGGGAAAAATGTCCCTAGACATGGCTCTATTTGTGAAAAGTAGGGAAAATCTTTTACCAAAGTCAGCCATTAACATTAAGTATACCGATTTTTGGTGATAAATGGAAGCGTTGAGGTGATGAAAATGGCAGCAAAAGGATACGACTTAACAAAAGGAAGTATTTTGAAAAATTTACTATTAATTGCGATGCCGGTAATGGGTACACAACTTTTTCAGATGCTCTTTAATTTAATTGACATGTTTTTTGTCGGTCGGATTTCCAGCGATGCGGTAGCTGCCGTTGGTTCTGCCGGAATGTACATTTGGCTTTCTGTGGCCTTCTTTATTATCGGTGGCCGCGGGGCTGAGATTGGGGTGTCGCAAAGCACAGGAAATGGCGATGAACAAGAAGCCAGACACTATGCGACGGCTGCTATCGGGATCGCTGTGGTACTTGGAACGTTGTACGGGTTATTAATGTTCTTGTTTAGTGACTTTTGGATTAGCTTACTGAGACTTCGTGAAGCCCACGTGGTAGCTAATACGGTCATGTATTTGCAAATTCTCAGTGTAGCCTTTCCCTTTATCTTTTTAAATACAGCGATTACTGGTATTTATAATGGATTGGGAAACTCCAGACTACCTTTTTACATTAAGTCCCTTGGCCTTGGGATTAACGTGGTGATCACCCCGATTTTTATTTTTGTACTCGACCTTGGAATTCGGGGAGCTGCCATGGCAACGACCATTGGCTTTATTCTAATTGGTATGATGTTAGCCGTGGTGATGAAGCTTCCGAAGACTTGTGCCTTTGATGGATTTAAGTTTAGTGACGTTCGCCACATTGAAATGAAAAATGTGAAACAGATTTTTAAATGGACCCTGCCGATAACCATTGATAGTGGTTCCTTCACCTTACTTTCCATGGTGATTGCTGGTTTTGTTGCCCAGTTTGGAAGCGATGCGGTAGCGGCTCAACGAATTGGGACACAAATTGAATCCTTAACTTGGCTCGTTGGTGGTGGTTATGCGGTGGCCTTTACCGCTTTTGTTGGACAGAACTATGGGGCGAAACAATGGCTTCGTATCCGTCGAGGTTTCAAAATTTCTGTTTTTGTGAAGACGTTGTGGGGATTAGGCGTTGGATTAGTGATGTTCTTTGGTGGTGAGTGGTTGTTTAACCTCTTTATCGACGAACCAGAGACGGTGGCCATTGGTGTGAGCTACATGCGGATTCTTGCTGTCGTTCAAATTCCACAGTGTATGGAAATCCTGTGTGCCGGTGCCTTTGATGGGGCAGGAAAGACCATGCCACCGACCATTGTATCCATGAGCTTTAATTTCTTACGGGTCGTTCTTGCCTTCTTCTTATCGCAGACAGCGTTGGGAATCGATGGTATCTGGATTGCGATTGCGTTTGGTAATCTAGCGAAAGGCGTTGCTTTAGGGGTCTGGTATTTGATTTGGTCGCGCCAGGTGCGAAAACAACGTGAGGAAGTAGCGGCAGTTTAACGTGTTAATGAAAAGTCCAGTACACTTTTACAGTAACTGGACTTTTCTATTGCTGGGAAGTTAATCTTCTGTTGGATAGCTGTGGAGGTACAGAGAATCTGCCCATAAATCAATTGTTTCACCTTGATGACTCCAGCCGATGGCTTTGCCATTCTGGATTAATTTTACTTGTTTGAATTCATTGATATCTTTAAGAAATGAGAATACACCAGTTAAACGATTGGTCATATTATAGCGTCTCTTCTCTTCGTTGGTGAATTCAATTTCTAATATGTGACTATCCAAAGCAACTAAGGAGTGTATTTTGTCGGGGATAGGTTGACCTAAATCATAGGATAGTATTGACCCATCGTCAAAAGTAACTGTTAGAATGTTGGTTTCTTCTAAATATTGATCTGAGATAACTACTTTACTCAAACTATTCACCACCTTGATGTTTTAATTAAAGAGGTTTGATTTGGAATGTTGGTTCGTTATTAGACGCTAATTTCCAGTTTGCTTCAAGATCGTCTCGATTAATTTCAATCCACGCTTGAACGATTCGTAGTTGCTTTCGTGGTAAACTGCCTCGATGCAAGTCGCCGTTAAAGGTGAAAATGGCTTCATGATCCTGATATTCAGCATGAAGGTGAGGTGGATTATGATCGCCCCAATTCATTCTGATGATAATGCCATAAAATACAGATAAAATTGGCAAATCAATCACATCCTTTTAGAGATATTTACTGAGTTAAATTCTACCATAGTTAAAAGAGGTTGTCATCCTTTTCATTTTAACCGTTGACAAATCGCAACCTTTATAGTACTATACTTATATATATAACTATATAACCGTATAGGAGGTGCCATCCATGCTGGGAAAAGCATTTGATGAAAGCAGTCCGTTGTTTATTCAAATCAAGGAACGGATTGAGGATCAAATCATTAACGATGCCCTGAAAGAAGGCGATCAAGTGCCATCAACAACACAAATCGTGCAATTTTATAAGATCAACCACATCACCGTATCAAAAGGTGTGAATCTACTGGTAGATGAAGGGATACTATATAAAAAGCGGGGCGTTGGGATGTTTGTGGAAAGAGGAGCTAGGAGTAAACTAATGGAAAAAAGAAAAGATGGCTTTTTAGCCCAATATTTGCTACCAATGTTAGCAGAGGCGAGAAAATTAGGCATTAACAAAGAAGAGTTAATCAACATGATGGAAGAAGATAAGAAGGAGGCGAAGTCGCAATGATCAATCGCTTAGAAGTTAAAAACGTATCGGTAACCTACAAAAACTTAATACCGACCATGGAAGATCACCTGGCGTTGCAAGACGTCTCATTTATCCTTGAACCAGGAAGAATTTACGGGCTGATTGGTCGTAATGGAGCGGGGAAAACCACGTTATTATCCTTATTTGCTTCCTTCCGTCAAGCAAGTGAAGGCACCGTGACCATCGATGGTGAACCTTTATACGATAACGGAGAATTAATGGAGCAAATTCAATTTGTCTATCAGAAAGACTTCACTTCTGATGATGTTGAAACGTTACCAAAGGTACCGAAGTACATTAAACAAGAAACCTTGTATCGACCAAATTTCGATCAGGAATACGCTGATGAATTAATCAAAAAGTTTGGCTTGCCAACCAATAAGCGACCACATAAATTATCAAAAGGTCAACAATCGGTTCTTTCCGTGATTGTTGGGCTTGCCAGTCGAGCGCCAATTACCATTTTTGACGAAGCTTACGTTGGCATGGATGCACCAACGCGAGATTTGTTCTATAAAGAAGTTCTTAAAGATCAGGAACGCCATCCCCGAACGATGGTCATGTCCACTCATTTGGTGTCAGAAATGGAGTATCTATTTGATGAGGTCATTATTCTTCACAAAGGGAAGCTGTTGAAGAAAGGAGCTTACGACGACATTGTATCCGAAGGGTTAGCTGTAACGGGAGCGGCGGAAGCCATCGATGTTTTCGCGCAAGGGAAAGAGATTTTAAGCACAGAGGTTCTCGGTGGTTTCAAGAAAGTGACCCTGGATGGGGCGGTTAGCGAGAAAGATTTACTATTGGCACAGGATTTAGATGTGAGTTTATCATCGGTGTCGCTACAAGATTTATTTATTCACATGACGGGAGGTCAGAAAGATGAGTAATGTGAGAATACAGCGTTTAGTTAAACATGATTTACTGGCTTATGGAAAGTTCCTGCTTTGCTTTCTTGGCTTTATCGTCGGAGCAATTGCGGTGAATTGGATTCTCCATCTGTTTTTTGGAGTGGGTAGTTTCCAAGTGAACATTGGCTCGGTTGACATTGACATTCAAGCTGGTGATGTGCTTCTAGAAGGCTTTTTCAATATGATTACCTTCTCTGTGATTGGGTTTATGATGTTTGTTTCCGGTTGTGTCACCGGGTATGAACTTCCACAATACGTAAGGCGTGGCATCGCTCGTGGCGAATACTTTATCGTTGCGATGATCACCGTTGCAATTGTTAGTTTATTGATTGCTCCTATCGTTTTTGTGATCGGTACTATCAGTAACTTCCTTGTTCCGACCGGTAGTATTTTCTACGGTGCCTTTTACATCAGTAGCAGTGGTCTGTTAGAGCTAGGAGTTCAATTTTTGTTGTACATTGGTTTCTTCTTGACTGGCTTTTTTATCGCCACGGTTTGGCAACGTATCGGGTGGATTATGGGGGCGATTCTGACCGTTGGTATTTTACTCCTGTTTGGATTCTTAGGCTTCCTTTCTATGCGATTTATCTTGCCACCTCTTTATATTTTCGACGTTTTCAATGTGGCCCGCGTTGGGGAGTATTGGTTTGAATTCCAATGGGACATGGCAGCCAATGGGACACTGACCATGTTAGCACTAGTAATGATCATGGTCTTTGGAATTGGAACCCGTCTATTAATTAAGAACGTTAACGTGAAGGTTAGATAGATATTTGACATTTAATGTTCATGTGGTACACTAGATGAGGACTATAGGAGTGATATTAGATGAAAAAATTATTAGGTTTAATGACTTTATTAGCTGTGTTTTTACTGGTAGCTTGTGGAAGTGGGAACGAAATTGTGTGTCAAGTAGAAGTAATGGGAGCAAATGCTACCTTTACAGCAGAAGTTGAAAACGATCGAGTGACAAGCATCGAAACGCGTATTAATATTAGTGGATTTGGTGAGAGTGAAATTGACTTATTGGTTGCTGTAAGCGGTGGAGGAACCGTCGAAGGGGACTATCTTGTTCACGTGGAGTCAGAAAACATTCCAGTCGATGTCTTTACTGCAAGCGTCGAGGCCATGCCAGGTGGAAGTTGCAATTAGCTAAGAGTAGAAGTGCACCGTAAGGTGCCTTTTTTGTTTGACCGGTTATTAAGGAATGACTCTTTGTGACATTTTTAAGGGGATATTTTGTAGAAACGATGTGCCTAGCTACCAGCTTGAGGCATTTTTTTATGGGCTCGTTTAAGGAAGTGGTCGAAAAGCAAGGTTGAAAAAAATATTTTACTGTGATAAAATATCTAACTATATTTTACTGCGATAAAATATTTTGTCCAACGGGTAGGAGTCTACTAATGAAAAAGGTGAAGTTAGAGTTAGTTGTTATTGGTTTGGTGTTGACTTGCTTTTCGATTTTACTTGTGTCGGTAGATACTGGAGGAAGTGAAGAGGATGAGAGGACTTCACATCTCGAGTACAACACAGCACGTATTATTAGTATTGTGATGGATAATACCTTTTTTCCTGATGCCGATGACCCGCATTTTTACGGGGAACCAGGGGAGGTCCGCTTAGGAACCATCGTTTATGAGATTGAAGTGTTGCGGGGATCTTTTGCTGGTCTTGTTTTAGAAGCAGAGTACCACATGAACTCACCAGCCGATGTTTATTTTCAGGTCGGGGACCGGGTTTCCGTTCGTATTTTTGAATTTGAGGAAGAGATTAACATTGTTGAGATTCGTCATCCAGAACGGATGGAACTTTTGCTAGGGGTTGTTGCTTTCTTTTTATTAGCCTTATGCGTCATTGGAGGTAAACGTGGCGTACTGGCAGTGTTAGGTCTTGTTTTCTCGGTAGCTTGTGTTTTGCTTATTCTGATTCCCTTAATTATTGTCGGGTATTCCCCACTTTTGGTGACTTTTGTTATTTTAACCTTAGTTACGGTGGCTACCATTACCTTGCTAGCAGGGGTCAGTGCGAAAGGTATTTCAGCCATTTTAGGCTGTTTAAGTGGCGTTGCTCTAGCTGCTCTTTTTGCTCAATTAGTCGGCTTTTTACTTAAGGTGAGTGGTTATAACATGGGAAATGCCACATCGATTATGCAGATGTCAGATCAGGTGCAGGTGAGCGGTCTATTCATTAGTAGTGTTCTAGTGGCCTCCATTGGTGCCATTATGGATTCATCGATGTCGGTGGCTTCAGCGCTGGACGAAATCAAACTAGCTGACCCCCATATTTCCATGAAGCGTTTATTTAAAGCGGGATTTAACATTAGCCGTGATGTGATGGGGACCATGTCCAATACCTTGATCCTAGCTTTTATCGGTGGAAGTTTGTCGATGATGATCTTTATGCAGATGACTAATACAAGCTTTAATCAGTTTATTAACCACGACATGATTGTGATGGAGGCCGTAAAAGGGGTGGCTGGTAGTTTTGGTATTATTCTTGCCACTCCACTCACGGCTTTTATTTCAGCCAAATTATTGACCATGAAACTGGGAGGTTTCCAAAAATGAAAAAATTAATGCTTTTATCCTTATTCACCGTTTTGATTTTAGTGGGATGTGCCAGAGGAGCAACTATTTTTGAACCATTTACGGTATCTGGATTCGAAATTGAATTGCAGTCGGAGCTTATTTTGACTGCGCCACCGGGAAGCCTTATTTGGGGAGAAGACGTGGACTCGGAAGACTTAGCTGATTTGCTGGAATCATTGGATCTTGATTTGCCAGAACTCCCTGAAGGTGAGTCCACCTTCCAAATTGAATTGCTTTCTTACGAGCTTGAAGCCGACGAAGTCGATGAATTAGACTTAACCTTTTTAACGCCAGCGGTTGACTATCTTTTCCTTAGTGATGGAGAAACAACGGCTCGTTTTGAGGACATTACCTTTACCACAGCAGGTGTCTTTGTTTATGAGGTTACTCAAGTAGCTAGCTTGGATGGAGCTGAAGCTGAGGAAAGTAGTGAATGGCTACTTGATGACAACCGTGTTTTATTAACGGTGACCGTGATAGAAGACTTAGAATCAGAGGAATTGGTAGGGTCAGTGGAGCAAGAAGGGGAGCTTTTGTTTGTTAATGTATTTGAATACGACGTTTCAGAACTAGTTCAAGAAGCAAGGGCCCAACAACAGGAAGAAGAAACAGTATCTGATGAGGAAGAGACTAGCCAGCAAGGGAATGGTCAGCAAGGGAGTGGGTCGTCATCTTCTAGCTCCTCAGGAAACACGGGTATTCCTGAGGATTCTGCTGTGACCGTTTCAAATAGTGAGGCATTGTCTTATTTAGCACTGGTCAATCGCCATTTTAGGCTATCCAGTAGTTTTTCACCAGGTGATTTATCGGTGGTTAACGTTCAAAGCACACATGGTACGCATCATTTAAGAGCAACGGCTGCTCGGGCAGCAGAACATCTATTTGCAGATGCAGCAGCGAATGGTCACACTTTGGTTGCCACAAGCGGTTATCGTTCCTTTGCGACCCAACAAGCCACTCATCAGCATTGGATCAACGAGCGAGGTGAGGCAGAAGCACGACGAATTAGTGCTAGACCAGGTCATAGTGAACATCAATTGGGACTGGCTTTAGACATTACAACACCTGCTCTTGGTGGTTTATCGACGCAATTCTCATCAACAGCAGAAGGAACGTGGGTGCGCAACAATGCTCATCGCTTTGGCTTCATTATTCGCTACCCAGCTAACCGTGAAGCCGATACAGGTTTTGTTTATGAACCTTGGCATCTTCGTTACGTTGGTGTGGATGCAGCAACGACCATTCACAATGGGAACCTAATTTTAGAGGACTTTTTAAGATAATGAGATAAATAAGGAAAGAAGTCGTATTTCCGATGAGAGTCTATTGACTTTTATGAAAGATCGTGTCATAATCTTCGGTAGCAACCTTTAAATCAATCCTGTGAGATTGAGAAGGACGATCAATAGAAGACCATGGATTTTTTCTGGTTATTTTTCGGCCTCTCACTTCAGGTGAGAGGTTTTTATGTGATAAAATAACGGTAAATTCTGGAGGAGATTGCAATGGCAAAACAAAGAGAACAAGATTATTCACAAACGGCGGTACCACAGGAGAACCGTGTCAGCTTAATTCGGATGTTTGCAGTGATGCTGAGTTTAACCTTTTTCTCAGCGAGTATGTGGGCAGGTGGAGCTCTTGGAGAAGGTTTATCTTTTAGGAATTTTCTCATTGCCGTACTGGTCGGGAATGGATTTTTAGGCTTGTTTACTGCCTCATTGGCTTATATTTCAGCAAAAACGGGACTCTCTACTCACATTTTAGCTCAATATTCCTTTGGTCAAAAAGGGGCTTACGTCAATTCCTTCCTCTTGTCGATTACTCAAATTGGCTGGTTTGGCGTGGGACTTGCGATGTTGGCGAATCCGGTACACATCGTAACCGGCATTCCTGTTCCAGCGATCATTGTCGCCGGTGGTTTTCTGATGATTGTGACGGTCTTTATTGGGATGAAGGCGATGGCCATGGTTGGTGCTGTTGCTGTACCAGCCATTGCTGTGTTAGGAACGACCAGCTTAAACATCGGTTTACAAGACGTTGGCGGTATCTCTTATTTATTTGCTCATACACCAGAAACTAGCGCCACCTTGACCATTTCTGCTGCCTTGACCATTACCATCGGTTCCTTTATTAGTGCAGGGACGTTAACACCAGACTTTACTCGTTTTGCCAAAAATACGAAACAAGCCGTTGGTACTACCATTGTTGCTTTTGCATTAGGTAATACATTAATGTTTTTATTTGGCGCCATCGGTGTTATCTCCACCGGGATTAACGACATTTCTTATGTGATGCTGTCGCAAGGGCTAATTATCCCAGCCGTAATCGTCTTGACCCTTAACATTTGGACGACCAACGACAATGCTCTTTACGCTTCAGGTTTGGGACTAGCCACCATTTTTAAAACGTCAAAAAATAAAATGGTCATTATTAACGGTGTGATCGGAATCCTCTTTGCGACGGTTTTATACAACCACTTTGTTGGTTGGCTGACCTTGCTCGGTTCGATTTTACCGACCATCGGTGCGGTCATCACTACGGATTTCTATTTTGTCAGAAAGCGTCAGTACGAAGCCTTTGAAAAAGCCGACATTAAAACGATTCATGTGCCAGCTATTATCGCCATGGGAATAGGGATCGCAGCGGGCATGCTATTACCAGGTGTTCCACCATTGAATTCACTAGTAGCAACAGCGGTTGTCTATTTTACACTGGTAAAAATTGCTCCGCTTAAAGTATCAGCCAATGTTTTAAAAAAGGCATAAAATAGGGTAAAAAGGAGAATCAACATGAAGAAATGGTCAAACGTAGCAATTTTTGGACGAGAAGGCACTTGGGACATTGTGGTCAAAGAGGGAAAATTTGAGTCCATCAAAGAAGCGGGGACATCGGGTGAATTGGATGGAGAAACCGTCGATTTAACCGGTAAATTGATCACCGCTCCTTTTGTTGAACCTCACATTCATTTAGATACAGCTCTAACCGCAGGACAACCACGGTGGAACATGAGTGGGACGTTGTTTGAAGGGATAGAGTGCTGGTCAGAACGAAAAGAAACCTTAACCTTTGAAGACGTGAAAGAGCGTGCGAAACAGGCCTTGTACATGCAGATTGAAAATGGGATTGGTTTTGTTCGCTCTCATGTGGATACGACGGATCCTGACTTAACCGCCGTCCGTGCCTTGCTAGAAGTGAAGGAAGAAATGAAAGATCTAGTTGATATCCAGTTAGTGGCCTTTCCACAAGAAGGATTGATTTCCTACCCCAATGGGATGGAGCTGGTGGAAGAAGCTTTGAAATTAGGCGTTGATGTGGTAGGAGGGATTCCTCACTTTGAATTCACCCGCGAAGACGGCGTCGCTTCCATCCAAGAAACCTTCCGATTAGCAAAAAAATACGATTGCCTCATTGACATTCATTGCGATGAAATCGACGACGAACAATCCAGATTCCTTGAAGTCGTTGCCAGAGAAACCATTCATAACAACTACCAAGGAAAAGTCACCGCTTCTCACACAACAGCGATGGGCTCTTACAACGATGCTTACGCTTATAAACTGATGCGCGTCCTTGGAATGGCAAAGCTCCATTTCATTTCCAACCCTCTGGTCAACATTCATTTACAAGGACGTTTTGATACCTATCCAAAGCGTCGCGGATTAACCCGTGTCAAAGAATTAGATGCCAATGGCTTAAACGTGTGCTTTGGACACGATGACATCATGGATCCTTGGTACCCACTCGGAGATGGCAACATGCTTCGCGTTCTTCATATGGGAATGCACGTGACGCAAATGATGGGATATCAAGAGCTAGATCGAAGTCTCCGCTTTATTACTGAAAATAGTGCTCAAGCCTTAAGTCTGAAAGATTACGGTGTTCAGGAAGGAAATTCAGCAAATTTCATTGTATTAGATGCACCAACTGGTTACGAAGCGATTCGTAAGCAAGCCGATGTGCTCTATTCTGTAAAGAATGGTCAAACCATTGTAGAAAGAAAACCGAGTGAGCTAACACGGCATTTCTAATTTTTTTAAGGGAATGCTTTATAAATAATCAGTGTCTAGGCGACTACGCTTAAGACACTTTTTTTGTCGCTTTTTAAAGAAATGGTTCAGAAGTAAGGCTGAGTAAAATATTTTGTTGCGATAAAATACTCAACTATATTTTGCTGCAGCAAAATATTTTATCGGAATAGAAGGAGCTTGCTAATCAGGGAGATGGAATTGGAATTAATGGTTGTTAGCTTGGTGCTGATCTTGGATTAAATCTTATTCTTGATGGTGGCAAGTGGATGAGGTGAAGGTGAAGGGGAATGGATTGGCATAATAACTCCTAACTAAGTACGCTAATTGAAAAAGATATTTAGCTATGGTAGAATAAAAGTTACATTTTATTGTGACAGAATATTTTTTAGTCAAAGGAGCGTGAAAAGCGTGAAGATTAAACTATTTGATTCTGAGTTAAAAGTGATGGAGATCATTTGGCGGGAAGGGGAAGTCAGGGCAAAGGACATTGCCCATGAGCTGAATGGGAGCATTGGTTGGAGCAAAACGACGACCTATGCTGTCATTAACAAATGCATTAAGAAGGGTGCTGTTTCCCGAGGCGAACGCTTTTTATGTCGTCCCCTTATTCCTAAAAGTGAAGTTCAAGAAAATGAGACACGTGAACTGGTTGATAAGCTATACGATGGCTCAAAAAGTTCATTGATTGCTTCGCTCTTAAAAGCAGAAGACTTAGACACTCAGCAGATTGAGATCTTACGCGAGCTGGCTAACAAGTTGTAGTTTAAGAGGTGGACGTAGATGAATCTAATGTTAATGAGTATCATGGCAAGTGCAATGATTTTAGTTGGCTTGCTCCTCCGTTTTTTAACCTTTACTAAATTGACAAAAATAACCTTTGTTTTTATTTGGCTACTTGTGCTAGCTCGGCTTTTAATTCCTTTTGAAATGCCGGTTGGTTTTACCTTTGATTATCAAGAATCGTCTAGCTATTTAGTAGATGGAGATTCTCGTCACTTCTTTGCTGAAGACGCAGCAAGGCGTCTTGAACAGGAGCGAAATCTTTACGCACAAAATCCGGCTTATTTTTCTGAACAGAGCACTCGCCAGCAACCGGTCATCTTTCCTAATTTATTGGATTCACCACAAATGCTCTTTTGGATTTGGAGCATAGGAGCGATGAGCCTGATGCTTTATTTTGTCATCGGTCACGTTAAATTTTTACGAGGGATCCGTGACTCGATTCCCGTAGAAAATGAGGTAATCCAGTCCTTTTTAGATCGATATCAACCTAAATTAAAGCGAAAGATTCAAATCAGACAAAGTCAAAAAGTGGCTTCTCCTCTGACTTATGGTTTGATTAAGCCCGTTATTCTAGTCCCAAAAACATTGGATTGGGAAAATGCGAGGCAGTTAGAATCGGTGTTTGTTCACGAATACGTCCACATTAAGCGTTTGGATTGTTTGATCAAAGCCGTTGCAATGGTTGCCCTTTGTGTGCATTGGTTTAACCCTTTGGTTTGGATGATGTACGTTCTCATTCACCGTGATTTGGAATTATCTTGCGATGAGAAAGTCCTCCGTTTGCTTGGAGAAGAAAATAAATCAACCTATGCCTTAGCACTGATTGATTTGGCTGAGAAACAACATCAACTCATGACAACGGGCAGCTATTTTAGTAAACACGTTGGGATAAAAACACGAATCCAAGCCATGGGAAGCATGAGAAGGGGTGGTCTGCTAAGTGTCATCGGTACAAGTTTAGCGATGGTACTGGTTGGAAGCGGGATGTTTGTTTATGCCAGTGAGCCAGCAGACCCTCTACGTGTACCTGAGGATCATCTTCATTTTGGTGAAAACAAGGGATCACAAGAAAGAGAGAGCCCTGAACATCCGATTACCTTTGGAGATTTTCACTTTACAGTGGTTGACAACACATGGATCAGCGAGGAAGTTAACCCTCATATGAATCATGAAGTTCGGGAAGAACATCTTTCCATTGAAGCAGCAGGGATGATTGTCGTTAGGGAGAGTTTGGCTTCGCTTGGAGAGGAAATAGATGATGCGAGCATCTTCATGATGTTCTGGATAGGCGAAGAGGAAGAACAGGCGTATTGGAATGCAACGGTTGTTGATCCAGAAGATACTACTCACGCATTAGCTCACATCGTCATCGATGCCACAACAGGTGAAGTCCTTGACTTTATCTTGAATACAGAAGAGACACCGTTTTTAGGTTAAAAGTTAAAAATTGATGAAAAATTGATCTTGAAATTGATTTTTGACCTGTGAGTTAGAAAATTTTCATGCTATAATAAAAGCAAATCTATACACCCCCAAAAAAATACAAAAGAGGTACGATCATGAAGAAAATAACATTAGTTAGCTTATCGATTTTAATGCTACTTAGCCCTCTTGTGGTGAGTGCAGCATCAGTGGAACTTACGCCTGACTCAGCGGAAGCTAGAATAGACTTCGATTTTGAAGGGTTAACCTTTGATGAACTAATGGAGACTATCAGCGATGAACTGCTGGAAATCTTTTACCAGTTTGGGATTGAATTCGATTCACTAGAATGTTTTGACCAACTGGCTCATTTAGAAGATGACATTTGGGATTACATGGAGATGCAAGAAGATGCGTTATTCTTCGAATTTTACTATTTAGTCCTTGCTTTTACACCTGAGGAAGATAACGAACCTGTGACACTCTCACCCTTAGAAAGAAATACACAAGGTGGTCCAGTTAACGTGAGCCCTGGGACACCAACTAGCCCGAATGCATCATCTAACCCTCCTCAAATAACAAGCTTACGCCGAACTGGTGTTGCCATTCGAAATACGAACTTTAGACGTGGACCTGGATCAGGTTATGGCGTTATCCGCCCACTGAGTTCTAACACTGACGTTCGAATTACGGGACGTCAAGGAGATTGGTACCGGGTACGTCACGACAGTACAACGGGATGGGTCCTACGTAATGACATGGTACGTACAAACCCAGTTGCTATTGTAACAGGTAATAACGTTCCAGTTCGTAACGGAAGATCAAACGATGCAAGAATTCTAACTCGTGCTGCGACTGGAACCCGCTTGCGTATAACGCAACGCAATGGAAGTTGGGCACGGGTAACCGTTAACGGGCATGACGGTTGGATTCGCACCAATCAAATCAGTGTTTCACGAGGTAGTCGACCAGGGATCATCACCTCAAACAACGTGAACCTTCATTCACGACCCACCTCTAGTTCCAGTGTGACTCGTAGATTACCACAAGATGCGCGAGTGATGATCCTGCAACGCACCACCAGTGGCTGGTCACAAATCCGTATTACCCATAGCAGTGGTACCATTAACGGTTGGGTTCGAACAAGTAACGTTAGCAATCAAAACCTATCCCGTCGTACAACAAGACAAACGGCACTTAGGGCTCGTCCAGATAGTGATTCAGCAAGGATTACGACCTTAAGTAACAATCAGTCGGTTACCCTTCTTGCACGTGCTGGATCATGGGGACATGTACGAGCAGGAAATAATAGTGGCTGGGTAAGAATGAGTCACCTTAACGACATGACACGTCCTTCTCAACCACTTGATATCGGTTCAGCAGCTCGGAATCCAACATGGGGAGTTACAGCCAATCGCACTTCCCTCAGGAGTGGAGCAGGAAGCAGTCATAGTGAGTTAAGAACCATCTCATCTGGAACGACGCTAATCATTGACCGCAGATCAGGTGAATGGTTAAGGACGACCTACCAAGGGACAACGGGATGGATTCACCACGACTCTATTCGAGTTGGAACAAGAGAATCTAATAGCACAACCCGCCGAGGACGTCTTAATACCTCCAGTGATATGCGGCGCGGTGCTGGTACAAATTATGGCGTGGTTCATCGTGTGAGTAGTGGAACGAGAATTAGGGTTTTAAGACAATCTGGTAATTGGCTCCAAATCAGGTCAGGCGAAATCGAAGGTTGGGTAAGGGAATACCACGTGGATACAACTGGTACAGGTCATGTGAACATTAGGTCAGCCATGCGAAGTGGACCAGGAAGTAGTTATGGTACCCTTCGCCATATTTCGGCAGGACATTCGGTAACCATTCTTTATCAGAATGGCAATTGGCTTCGCATCAGGTTTGAAAGCCAAAATGGATGGATCGATGCCCGAAACGTTAACTTAACCACTCCACCTGGACTTACAACGGCTCGTAGTCAAGTAGGATCGGCAACTCGCACCGTAGACGTATCAGGTGAGCCTGGACTTCGCTTGATTGTTCCAAGAAGGCGGACGCTTGCAGCGGGAGCTGGGTTCGACCATCTAGAAGGGGTACGCATCGAACATGTGGCAGCTAACGGATCAGTGACACGGATTCCAATCACGTGGCATCAGAACAGCTGGTCGTGGCGCTTTACCCATAACGGGCGAACCTTTACCGTTGAGATGGATGGTGTGATGGACAATTTAACGCCAGGAACCTATGAAAGAAGAGTCGTTGTTAGACATAACGGCACACGTGTAGCACGTGCTGCACACCGCGTCGTTGTCAGATAGAAAAAAATAAGCTATAATGAAGACAGGTATAACAGCCTGTTTTTATTATGAGTTGAAAAGAGGGTTGAAATGCGCATTGTAGCAGGTGAATTGAAAGGTCGACGAATCGAAGCCATGAGAGGCCACAATACAAGACCAACCAGTGATAAAATTAAAGAAGCGATCTTCAATGCTATGGGACAATTCTTTGCTGGTGGAATGACTTTAGATCTCTTTGCTGGTAGCGGGAATCTAGGAATTGAGGCGATGAGCCGTGGCATGGATACTGCCGTTTTTATCGATGCTGATCATACGGCGGTTAAGACCATTAAACATAACATTAAGACACTGGGGTTAGAAAAACAAACGGAAGTGTATCGCAACGACGCCTTTAAAGCGTTGAAAGTTATGGCTAGCAAAAACATGACCTTCGATGTGGTATTCTTAGATCCTCCTTACGACAAGAAATGGATGACGAAATTATTAAATGAATTATTAACGCTTAACCTATTAAATGAGGGCGCCCTTATTCTTTGTGAATACGGGGTTGGGGAAGAAGTGGCATACGACGAGTCGAAACTAGAGGAAGTTAAACAAGCCACTTATGGCGCCATTGGCATTCAAATTTTTCAAAGGAGGGATTAACATGACAGAGAAAATTGCGGTTTATCCGGGGGCATTTGATCCGATAACAAACGGTCACTTTGATATTATTAAACGCGGTGCCAAACAAGTTGATAAACTATATGTGGTTCTAAGTGAAAACACAACGAAGCGTTACTTGTTTACGCTAGATGAACGACTTAGCTTAACAAAAGAAGCTTTATCGGAGCTGTCAAACGTTGAAGTCGTGATTTCCAACGGATTAACGGTTGAAGTGGCAAAACAGCTACAGGCAACCACTATTTTGAGGGGGCTTAGAAACACCACGGACTTTGACTACGAATACACCATTGCTAGGTCTAATCAAAAACTTGATCATGAAATTGAGACGATCTTTCTATTAAGTCGGGGTGAATACGCCCATATCACCTCATCCGTTGTTAAAGAAATTGCTAAATTCTCAGGTGATGTGACCGAATTTGTGCCACAAGGCGTGAAAGAAAAACTTCAGGCGAAATTTGGCAACTAAAAACTGACATAAGAAAAAAACCTTGTTACTAAACTGTAATAAGGATTTTTATTTTCTAGGGGATGGGGTCATGAAGAAGGTCTACTACAAAAACTGGTACCAGCATTATTTGGAAGAAGAGAAGAAGAAAGACATGAAGCTAAAACGTGGCTACTTTTCTAACTTACCGGAAGAAGAGGTGAAAGAGGAAGAGGAAAAACAAGAAGAAAAGCAAGAAAAAGCAGCAGAACAAGTTCTTGTTCCTAAGAGAAAAAGAAGAAGATTTGGTTGTTTAGGAATCCTACTGCCACTTAGCACCATTTCAGGCTTCCTGTTTTTATGGTACCAGCTAGACATTGGACCGATTCGCGATTGGGTAGCGGAAGGTTTGGTTTTCGTTGAGAACTGGGTGGGAACGGAAGAAGTGGAGGAGGCAGAAGATGCTTTAGCTTATCAGGTCGCACTTCTTGAGCAGCACGAAGCCTTTGTTAGAGAAGTTGCACGGCTGGATTTTGACGGTGAAATGGACTTGAGTAGGGTGAGAGCATTATATGAGGAGTTGCAAGACGCTCATGAACACTTGACTGAGGTTTCATCAGAGGCATTTGATGAGGCCATTCGGTTATGGGGCTTTAAGTTGACCAGTGTGAATCAGATGATGGATGGATTGGAGGAGAAAGATGAGAATTTGGGTGAGATTTATGGCAGGTTTAGGGAAGATCAAGTTGAGATAGGGACGATGATTAGAGAGGAATTAGAACTGGATTAGAAAGACGTATTCACTAGCGTGAGTGCGCTTTTTTTACTTTTTTGTATTTGACATCAGGCTTGTGTTGAAAAATATAGAAAATGTGGTAGAATGATGTCAAAGAACAATGGGTGCGGGGTTAGAGACGATGGAAAAATTACGGATTGCAGTTTGTGACGATGAGAAAGTGCTAGTTGATTTGGCAAAAGAGAAAGTGGAACACGCTTTGGAAATAGTGGGGATTGAGGACTACCAGGTTGATGTGTATCAATGTGGCAAGAAGCTAACTGAATCAGGGGGAGTCTATGATTTAGTGCTGCTTGATATTGATATGCCAGAAATGGATGGTTTTCAGGTGACTGAAAAACTATCTGAGATGGAGAAAAAGCCGTTGGTTATTTTTTGGACAGGTTATAAGGATCGGGTATTTGATGGACACAATTATCGACCATATGTTTTTTTGAGCAAGGATTGTGCTGATGAAAGATTCAATCGAGTCGTTGGTGATGCAGTGAGAAAGATTACGATGGTTGAGACGGTTATTTTGAAGGCTAAAGATGAACGCCGAGTAGTGATTAATGTGGAAGACATTATGTATATTCAAGCTCATGCAAATGAGAGCTATGTTTATGTGGAAGAAATGTTTACTAGTAAACAAAATCTTGTTACTTGGCAAAAAGAGTCCCCTGTAGGAATGTTCTTTCAATCACATAAATCGTACTTGGTTAATCTGATGCATGTAAAAGGCTTCAACAAAGAAGAAATTATTTTAAAGAATGGGATGAAAGTACCTTTATCAACTCGAAATGCAAGTAAAGTAAAGGCTGCTATGAATGAATTTCTCAGAATAAAGGGGAGAGGCTGAGATGTTATCTGTAAACTTTTTACTGGAGTTCATCCAACTGTATATTGTCACTTTTTCTATGACCAACATTCCTAAAGATAAACGATTGGGTGTCATGGGTACAATCATATTCATTTCACTTGCAGCTTTTGATACCCAAAGGTTTATTGGATTAGGAGGGGGGGTGATTTGGGTAGAATCAGATACACTAATATATCTAGGATTAGCACTTCTGATGGTGTTTTGGGCGGTAAGAAAATCTAGGCTTATTTTACCGCTAATCAACCTGCTTCTTTTCAATAATTTTATTAGAATGCTAATTGCAGGAATTACCGTAACTGTCTTTCCTATTAGTATGAGTGAAATTATTATTGATCCACTACATGTGATAATTAATCGATTGTTAAGCATTCTGCTACTCTTAGGCATCTCATATGCTATGAAACGCATTCATTTCAAATTAGATGTCGCTTCTTTAGGTTGGAAAGAAGTGCTTTTTACTACAATCCTGTTGCTTACCTTCGGCTACTATGTTGGATTGATGCAGCGCTTAGTAGAACACAGCACTTATTCAATAGAGAAATTTATGTTTTTGATGGCAGGCTTTGGAGGCTTGGCAGTCCTTTGTTTGACGATTTCCTATTTACTAAATAAAAACAGGCTAAGAGAAGTGGAAAGCTTGCGACAAATACAAGAAGAACTCTTCTATCGCCAACGGCGCTATCACCGAACTTTTATGGAGCAAGCAGAAGAAACGAAGAAATTCAGACACGACACGGCGAATCATTATATGATTATTTTAAGATTAATTCAACAAAAAGCCTATGAACAATTGGAACGCTATGTAATAGATTTAAGTGGATCATTAGTTGAAATTAAGGAGTACATGGGAATTGATACAGGACTAGAGGTCGTAAATGCTGTTTTACTTGATCTCCAGTCACGCTATAAAGAAGATGAGATTGAGGTGGAATGGGAAAAGGCACTTCCTCCTAATACGAAGATCTCTGATAAAGACATGGCCGTTATACTTATGAATTTATTGGAGAATGCCTTTTTAGCAACTAGTCAGATGGTAGATGATAAGTTCGTACATGTAAAGGTTCATGTGGAGGATCAACATCTGTACATTGGAGTTAAAAATAGCTTTAATGGACAGCTATCTAGTAAGAATGGAAAGATCAAAACAGTGAAACAGGATAAGATGAATCATGGCTATGGCATACAAATCGTACAAGATATGATGACTAAATACGATGGTGAATGTCATATAACACATGAAGGGAATGAATTTTTTGTAGAAATTACGTTTACTTCGATAAATTTTTAAACTAGTGAGGTTGATTTTGGATAGGAATCCAAAGTAAACTTACTAGTTTTATTTTGGTTAATTAATGAAATGCAAGAGGAAAAACTTGCGTTGAACAGATTTTTTGATACGGTTAACAGAAAATTCTGGCTTTGAAAACAATTTCATGGTAGAAAATAATTAGTAGCATTTTGTCGAAATGCTTAGTTGAGGGCTAGGCGGAAGGAGGATTGCCATGTATACTGATACATTTTGGTGGTGGTGGTTTGGTGGACCTTAGGTCAAAAGAAATCAAAGGTAAGAATGTTTCAAAAACAAAGATAAGGTGTTTATAAATGAAAAGGCTAGTTGTTTCAACATTAGCCGGATTAATGCTATTTGGTGGATTGGTTGCCTATCTACCGACAATCGCCTCTGCTGCTGAAAGTAGGGTTACACTAATTAATCCAGTTCGAGTGGTTACGTACATCGTAAATCAAAATACGCAAGCTTTCACGTCTACCCCTGCAATTGGTGGGCAGACAGTTATGGTTCCAAGAAATGCAGTTGTAACGTCTCCGGCTACGGGTCAACAAACTGTAACACATAACCGACATGTGTATCGTCGTGTGATTTGGAATGATCGTACGGTGTGGATTAGGGATGCACACTTGACACAACAGCGTTAAAGTAAATAATTCAAAAGGAGAGGTTTACTATGAAGAAAGTGACAAAAAGGTTATTGATGGGAGCATTGGCTGTACTGATGTTGTTTGGTGGACTAGCGACACCAGCTTTAGCTTCGGAATACATAGGTATTGATCCGATGTGTATAACAGGCGGTCCTGCAAATACAGCATTTTATCGAGTGAACACAGACAATCGTTATAGAGTACTAAATAGAGATGGCGAACTCGTTTTAGGAGGAACAGGACCACTAAACGTGATTACAGCGGGTACCATTGTAACACGTCCAAATGGTAGCCCGGCTAATCGTACTGTTAATGGGTTTACCTATAGGCAAGTGAATAATGCTCCCGCGCGTGGTAACATTTGGATAAGAGTAGCATTTCTAACACCTATCAATACTTGCTAGTAGTTATTGTAATATGATAAGCAAGAAAATTCTTGTCAATTGGATGGGAAGCTTTCTTGCCTTTTTTATTCTATACTAAAGTTGTCAACCTTATGGATGATCTGCTAGAATAGCTTAAAACTGTTGTTTCATAATTTTTATCGAATTTGGAGTTGATGAGAATGAATTTCTTTAAACGAGCATTAACAAGTATCAAAAGGACTCCTGTTAAGTCACTCCTGTTATTTCTAATGATTTTCATTCTTAGCTCCGTAGTCTCAGGCGCCATTTCAGTTAGAAATGCCATTTACACGACTGATTTAAGTTTAAGGCGAAACATGCGGCCGATTATTTTACTGGCTGAAAGCTGGTATTTTCCTCCAGAAACATTTTCAGAAGTAGAGGGGAATTTTAATTTTTCGGGATTAGACGTTTTCTACGAATTAGGTCAGCTACCTTATGTTGAGTTTTTTGATTACTCTATGCGAACGATGATGACATCCACAGAATTAGCCATTTGGTATCCGAGGAGTCGAGAAGAAGTCACGCCTTTAATAGGTAGTGCTAACCCAGAATTAGGTGAATATTTTACACTCCGAGGTGCTTCAAATTCAGAGTTTATTGATCTAAGGCAGGGTTTAATAGAGATCGTTGCAGGAGAAACGTTTACGGAAGCACAATTGATGGCTGGCCAAGGGGTGACGATCATCTCTAGACAACTAGCTATACAGAATGACTTAGCCATTGGTGATAGGATCCAATTGAATTCACTAGATACAGGCATCGATGAAAATGGTGAATTTTTATTTTATATGGGAGAGCTAAATGAGTTTGAAATCATCGGCTTATTTGATGTGGTTGGTATGGAGGAGATCGAATTTGGATCAATAGGGGAGTGGACACTTTATGACATGAATGCTTTTCTTCGGACCAATCAGATTTATGTTCCTAATGTCATTGTTAGAGGGGATAATGAAGCCCATTCCCGGCGATTTAGTGCGATGTTGGAAAGCTTAGGAGAAGAAGTTGACTGGGAGAATTTTAGTTACACTTATCACATAAGCCCAATCTACGTTTTGCACGAACCTTTATATATATCCAACTTTCGTGAGGCAGCACAGCCTTTACTAGGAAACTTTTGGGGTATGAGTGATGGTTCTAATCGATTTGAACCCATTACCAATTCAATGGCCACGATGGGAGAGATAGCAAATGGTGCTCTTATAGGAGCCGTCGTGGCGGCTTTCATCATAGGAGGATTAATGATCACGTTACTTTTACATGACCGACGCCATGAGATCGGGATTTATTTGGCATTAGGAGAGAAAAAAGGGAAAGTTTTAAATCAAATTCTAATAGAGATTCTAATGGTTACACTGGTTGCTATTACAGCCTCTTTATTTGTTGGAACTTTTGTATCAACCCACTTGTCTCAAGAGCTATTGCGAAATGAGATTGCTGATCTTACTGTCACTCCTAATACACTATTTTCTGGTGAGTTGATAGAACCATGGGAAAGGGCGGGGCTTCCATCACCAATGAGTGGAGAAGAAATGTTGGAGTTTTATGATGTGTCACTTTCAGGAGCGACCGTTGCAAGTTTCTATGTTGTGAGCTTAGCCATTGTTAGCCTTTCAACAGTTATTCCTATTGTCTACATCATGAAACTTGAACCAAAAGATATTCTCATGAAAGGGTCCGTTGGGTAGGTCAAACCTATGCTAAATAAAAAATCATATTTGCAATATGTAGCACTCCCTGAAAGTTGAACCTGTATGGAGATGTTACAAATGAGTTTTTGTAGAAATTACGTTTATTTAGATAAATTGTCAAACTAGTGAGTTTTATTTTGGATAGGAATTCAAAGTAAATTCACTAGTTTTGTTTTGGCTAATTAATGAAGTAGAAGAGGAGAAATTTGCGTTGAACAGATTTTTTGATGCGGTTAACAGAAAAAACTAGCTTTGGAAACTATTTCATGGTAAAAAATAATTAGTAGTATTTTATCGAAATACTTAGTTTTGGACTAAGTGGAAGGAGGAAAACCATGTATATTGATACATTTTGGTGGTGGTGGTTTGGTGGACCATAGATAGGATCTATGTAAAAATAGTTGCATGGATAGAGATAGAGAAGTAAAATAAGGAGGAATTTGAAATGAAAAAGATTCAGAAAGTAATTTTAGGTGCTTTGACTGTATTGATGTTGTTTGGTGGAGTCGCAACAGCTGTTGTACATGCATCGGCGAATACTTGGGTGACAAGGTTTACGTACAGTGGTACCTTAATAAGAGGGACGAATAGCAGTGGGAGTGCACATGTACTGGGGTGTAACGATATTAGAGTAAGGCATGCACAAACAGCGTGGAACCATGTCCCTGAAGGCCATCAAGTAATGGATGTAACTGTTATAAGGTGTCCCAATGCGTTTTCTTGCACTGCAGTAGGAGCTGTTCAAAGATTTACAGGAACATTTAGTACACATCGAACCTTCACAAGAGTTGCTCACGCTACTGGTACACACCGCATAAATTTTCATGCACCAATCAACCCTGCTGCTGCTAGTGTAAATGGAGAATTTCAAACAAGATCTAATAATACATGTGCATAAGTGCCACAAATGGTGCTAGGTTCTTATTTAGGAAGCGGAGTTAATGACTCTACTAATCTTAAAATTTTAATGATATGAGAGTTGAATTTTCATTAGGATGTGGTAAAAATGAGCTGTTTGAAACGAGCATTAACAAGTCTACGCCGGCGACCTGGTAAAGCACTACTTCTACTCCTTCTTATTTTCCTTTTAGGAGCTGTTATTTCAGGTGCCATCTCGGTTTATGGTGCTGTTAATAATACACATCAGGATCTCCGTCGTAGTTTACGTCCATTTGTGACCTTTGGGGAAGACTGGGGAGCATGGAATCAATACATCGAGGAAAACAGTCTGGACTGGCGAATAATGCCTGATCGTCTAACAGCTAGTAACGTCCGAGAGATAGCTGCTCTTCCTTATGTGGATTATTTCGAGTACTCGATTGGAGCAACGTTATCCTCCTGGGAACTCATAGAGTATCGCTTTGGAATGGTAAGTGGAAACGAAGTTCCTGTGATAAGTGATAGTGAACGAGCTAATTTTTCTGTTCGAGGGAGCTCTGAGACCGAATTACTTCAAATAAGGGAAGAGGTGCTTTCTTTGGCGGAAGGGCGAACGTTTACAAGCACTGAATTAGAGGCTATTTCAGATGTCCATCCTGTGATGGTCTCAAGTGGATTCGCTGAGATTAACCAGTTAGTCTTAGGAGATACGTTTAGTATTCCCGTAACGATCTATTTACCCCATCCAGATGGTGATGGAATTTGGGACGATGAGTGGCTTCAGAGTGAAGAGAGTACGTTTATGGAAGAAGTGTTTTACTTTGAAGTGATTGGGCTTCTTGGACCAGCCATGGAGCTTGATTTAAGTGATGATAGCGACGAAGCTTGGATTGAAAGACAGCGTGTTGAAATTGGATTGCGAACCCTTCATGTACCTAATGTTACAGCAGAAGCTATAAATCTATTTGTGGGAGAGGGCTACCGAGAAATGCATGAGTATTTGGATGAGGAAATAGGATCTTGGGTAGAGATAATGTCTGCTTCAGAGCAGGCGGTAACTAGTGTTATGTTACTTGGAGATGCAGAGGATCTTGATGCTTTTCATGAAGCTGCTTTAGCTTTGCTTCCTGACTTTTGGAAGATTATCGACATGACTAATGGCTTTAGTCCTGTTTCTTCTGCTATGGTCTCACTACTGGATATTGCTGATTGGGTTCTGTGGGGGGCCATCGTCGCTACTTTGATCATATTAAGCTTGCTTATCACTTTGTTTCTCCGTGATCGCCGCAATGAAATGGGAGTTTACTTAGCTTTAGGTGAGCAGAAGAAAAGGATCATTTCTCAAATTTTAGTAGAAACGGTTCTAACTGCTATTGTTGGTATGACGTTGGCACTTGTTGTAGGAAATGTAATTTCAGGGACCATGTCACAGGGCATGATAAGAACCATGCTAGCTGATGGACGGTCAGGTTTTTCTACACCTAGTGAACTAGATCATTTGGGATTCGGTCAAGTGAGGGAGTTATCAGAGGTATTAGAAGCTTTTGATACTTCACTTAATCTTGAAGTCATTACTTTCTTCTACATTGTGGGAATAGGTATTGTCATTTTATCAACGATTTTACCCGTTTTTTATGTATTAAATCTTGATCCTAAGAAGATCTTAATCGAACAATAACCGGAGGACGTTAGAATGGCAATATTAGAAGTGAAAAACGTAGATTATTCGTACCAAGATGGTGAGCAGAAGCGTTACATCTTAAACGATATTAGTGGT
>JGI24703J35330_11748838_pt1 | contig 45299 bp, 48 predicted proteins | sample TergutNt197P1_FD_35330 | JGI IMG/M metagenome (IMG submission 35330)
ACTGTAGATATTACCCTCATCATGACCATTTTCCTCATTTAAGGGTAATTTAGAGATGATAACCATCCCTTTAATCACCCCTAAATAGATCGATTCTGGTGTTCAAGGGTAATTAGGATTACATCCTCCATTCCGATACAGCTCCTTTTTTTGACCTCTTTTATCCCTATTTCTTTGATCTACATATTAAATGGATAAAATCTCCCTCTACCGGTGGTCACAAAAAAAGTTTTTTTAAAAAATTCAAAAAACATGCAACCAACTCATAACTTTTCTTGTCTATATAGGTATAGGGCGATTTGTCCGAAAATTAGGGGCTTAAAAAAGGAGATAAGAGCATGTTTAAAATAATTTCAGATGGTGGGTGCGACTTCACACAAGCGGAGATCGCAACGCATAAGATTGACGTGATACCATTTTATGTGAGTTTTGATGAGGAATTTTTGAAGATTGGGAAAGACATTACAACGGATGCGTTTTATCAGCGACTAGTTTCAAGTAAAGGGGTTTTCCCAAAAACATCTCAGCCTAATCCACAGGATTACATCGACGCTTATACGCCACATTTAAAGGCAGGATACGATCTACTCGTCTTAACGATTTCTTCGAAATTGAGTGGATCTTACCAAAGTGCCTCCATTGCAGCGGACCTGCTAAGAGAAGAACATCCAGATCGTGAAATCATCCTGATTGATTCGTTGGGCGGAAGTATCGCACAAGGATTGATTCTTAGGGAGGCCATTAAAATGCGTGACGCAGGTTATACGTTAGGGAAGACGGCTCAATTGACACGTAAGGTTCAGGCAACGACACACGTCTACTTTACGCTAGATACCATTGAATACCTCAAAAGAGGAGGACGTATTGGACAGGCAACAGCTTTTGTTGGGAACATGTTAGGATTAAGACCAATCCTTCACCTAGTTGATGGCGAGATTAAGCAGCTGGACAACGTCCGCGGGAAGAAAACCATTCTTCGCATGATGCAAACTGCTTTGGTTGAGGCGTTAGCCGATGAAAAGGATAATATTCAACTAAGCATTGGTCACATTTCCAGTGAGAAAGATGCTAATGGGTTTAAAGAAAATACAGAAGGAACATTAGGCATTCAGATTGACAATCCGATCTGCGCCGTTGGTGCGGTTATTGGTGCTCACGCTGGGCCAGGCGCTTTGGCTGTTGCTTATTGTAAGAAATACGAAGCAGTAGAAGCGGCTTTAGAAGTCGAGTCCGAAATCGTGTTAGAAGAGGAGGTAGCCTAATGAACAATTGGTACATCGCTGCCCAAGTTTTGGGTTTAGTAACGATTATTTTGGAGATTATCACCTATCAAATGAAAGAGAAAACCAAGTTTTTTATGGTTTCGTCGCTAAGTAGCTTCTTTTGGCTATTGATGTTTATTGCCATCGGGCTTGCTACTGGAATGGACACCCAACTTTCGCTGGTTTTAGCTGCGGTTTACAGTACACTGCGTAATGGCTTGTTTTACTGGATGTTTAAGAAAGACACGCCTGAAACGAAAGAACTTGGACTTAGAATTTTGTTATTTATGGTGGCTTTATCTCTAGTTGCCGGTGTGTTCACGGTTCTTAGTGCACCACCACAAGTAAGGTGGTTACACGCCTCCGGCGTTATTGCTTCTGTGTTCTTTGCGGTGAGTCAGTATTTGCCTGGTGTCCACTACGTTAGAGGTGGGGTGGTAATGGTAGCTGTGCTGGTTGGCTTAACCCAAACACCGATCAACATTTTAGAAGGCGATCTTCGTTGGAACATCATGGGAATTGCCATTGAATTAGCAAAGTTGACTTCGGTCGCCGTTTTCTATATTCGCTACCTTTCTGAGCCGAAGAAATCGCAAATCCAGCTGGCTAAGCCATAATTGAGATGACACTGAGATATTGATGTGGTATAGTTATTAAAATTCACTTGGACTTTATTGGCGGAGGTGTTTCGAATGGAGGACCATACCATTATTGATCTCTACTTTGGTCGCCAAGAATTGGCGCTGGTTAAATCGGAAGAAAAGTATGGAAAACGCATGTATAAAACAGCAAATAACATCTTAAACAACGATGCCGATGCTAAGGAATGCGTCAACGACACACTCCTTGCAACTTGGAAGGCTATTCCACCAGAGCGACCTAAATTTTTAGGTGCATTCCTATCCAAGATCACCCGAAACCTAGCCATCAACAAATGGAAAGCCGACCGTACACAAAAGCGTGGTGGTAGCGAAGCGGATTTACTCTTAGATGAACTACAAGAGTGTATTGGGGTAACCGATCACTTAGAAACGACTTATGAATCGGGACAGATCGTTGAAGCGATTAATGCTTATTTAGGCTCAGTTGAACAAGAAACACGGATCATGTTTACCTTGCGCTATTTTCATGGCGAAAGTATTAGTGAAATTAGTCAGCGTTTTGAAATTAGTGAAAACAACGTTAAATCGAAATTGTTTAGATTACGAAAAAAGTTGGGAGCACACTTAGAAAAGGAAGGGATCGCACTATGACAAGAAGAGACCAAGCGGAAAAATTATGGGTGTATCTTAGTCAAATGGATGATGAGTTTATTGAAGAAGCTGGAGCGATGATGGCTCAAAGCAGTGACAATGTCTATGGGTTTGGTATCGCTGTTCCAGCTTCTCATCAAGAAGCTCGTCAGCGCGCAGCTAAATACGGTGCAACCTTTGCGGGACTTTCTAGTGTGGTTGCGGCCATTTACGTTTTGAGGCGTTTACGTTCCAGTCGAAAGAGGGCGCGTGCCGCTTAGTTTTGATCGCTGGATTTTCTCGGCAGTGACCGATTTATGCCTTATATACTTTTTTTAGCCAATTAGGCATAAAAATAAGGTGACGTAAGCTTGCAAATTATGCCTATGTGATCATATTCATACTGTTAGGCATCATTTGGCTAAAAATTGTATCCTAAATCATGCCTATATGGCCCATTTTTATGTCATTAGGCATAATCACGTAGTAAAGAATTAAATCAACTATTGGAATAGGGGCTATTTCAAGGGTCCCTATTTTATTGTTGCCAAAAACACCCTAAAATTTAAAAAATGTGAGGTTTTAACTGTGAAAAAATCAAAGAAAGTAGCTTTTTTCGTACTTGCTATCACGCTTTTATTTAGCTCTACTCCTGTAGTTGCCCAAGCTGAGACAGAAGTTTCTTCTGGCGGCAACGAATATCCCCTTGTTTTTGTTCATGGATTAGGTGGATGGGGGCCAAATGAGATGTTTGGCGTTAATTACTGGGGGGGAATCCAGGATATTTTAGGGAATTTGGAAGCTCAAGGATTTACAACCTTGCAAGCGACGGTTGGTCCGGTTTCTAGTAACCGTGATCGTGCCATTGAGTTGTACTATTACTTAGTTGGTGGAACCGTTGATTATGGAGCAGCCCATTCAGAGCGACACGGCACCCAGCGTTTCGGTCGCACATTCCCTGGTATTTTTCCAGAATGGAGTAGTGAAGAACGTATCCATCTAATTGGTCACAGCATGGGCGGTTTGACCATTCGTGAAGTGGCGAATCTGATTGCAAACGGTTGTCCATACGAGCAAGCCCATTATGCAGCAAATCCAGAAGTGGGAATTTCTCCTTTACTAGCTGGGACATCGGATCGTGGCATTCACAGTATTACGACCATTGCCACACCAAATAATGGATCGTCCTTTGCCGAAGATCAAAACGCCTTTGTCCCTTTTATGCAAACTTTAATTACCTATTTAGCTGGTTTAGCAGGTGGCATGGATCAAAGCATTTACGATCTTAAATTGGATCAATTTGGCCTTGTGCGTGAGCCAGGCGAGACTTTTAGAGCCTATCTAAACCGTGTATTTAACAGCCCAATTTGGGGAACGACCAACGTGGCTAACCACGATCTATCGGTTTACGGTGTCACAGGTAATGCAGCAAATTTACAAACCCTTCCCGATATTTACTATTTCTCTCATACGGGACAAGCCACTGAAGCTGCATCCCTTCCTGGTCGTCATCGAACAACGACTAGGATGAATCCACTGATGACTCTACCAGCCCAGTTCATGTTTGACTACCGCGATCCATATAGTGTACCGGCAATTGACGACAGGTGGGCGGCAAACGACGGACTCGTTAATACGATTTCTAGTTTCTATCCCTTTGGTCATCCAGCCCAGCCTTACGATGGAAGTCCTATCATTGGAACCTGGAACTATCACCCGACAATGTACGGTTGGGATCACGTTGCCTTTATGGGACTTGGTGTACAAAGGCCAAGTGCAGTTAACCATTTCTACTTAGAAATGGCGGAGCGATTATGGAGTTTACCTCAATAACGACCAATAAAAGAAAAATGAAATCAAGATAATGAAAACCGTTTTCTGGATAAAAGTGGCTAATTCTACAAGGATTAGTTATTTTTTTATAAAAAATGCCATAATATTTAGCCATTTTCTTCAAAATGTGATAAAATAGAAGCATCATCTACATCAGCGTTGAAAATATGGAAACGGGAGGGTTCAAGATGGGATATACATTTTTAATTTTGGAGACGGAAGTCGCCACACAAAACGATTTAAAACGTATCATCACGTCCATGGACGAGAACAATAAAATCTTGATGACTGACAAAGCTGAGGTCGGCATGGTCATGTTTGAAAAATACACGGTGGATATTTTGTTAGTTAACACGCAACTGGCCAATGAGACAACGGGCTGGGAATTCATTGCGCAAGCAAAAGAGGTGAATCCCTTTATTCCGATTGTGGTACTTACTGTCAACAGTAGCATGGAGGAAATGCTAGCTGGATTTAGACGATATAATCTGATGGACATTATTACCCAACCTTACGAGGGTCAAGAAGTCGAGCAGGCGATTAAGAAGTCGAAAGCATTCTTAGAGAAAATTGACGATGAAGTGATCACCGTTAAAGGGCATGGTATTACGAAAAAGTACCAAGCACGTGACATCTACTGTGCGGAACGACCAAAGCGCTCAAGTAATAACCGCTGCATCATTATTACAGCCTACGATCACGGTGCAGATGCCGTTATTGAAACCGAGCTCCCACTTCGTGGAAGCATCATGGAATTGGTTGATAAGTTTAGACATAAAAAAACCTTGCTACGCTGTCACCAAAGCCATCTAGTAAATCCACGCCATATCGATAAAATCGACTGGCGCCACAGCAAAGTTATTTTAACCACCGGTAGAGAACTTCCGATTGGTGGCGAAAAATACAAACAAGAACTTGACCCATTTGTAAGCTTTACAGATGACATGTAAATTTTAAGTCCAGCCCAAAAAGGCTGGATTTTTTGTTAGCAGTGAGATGTAAGGTCAAATACGTCAAGCGATCGTTAAAGATCTGGAATTAATAATTCTACGATTAATGGTTAAAATACGGTAGAATGATCGTTAACCAAGTGAAATTAGCAATTTTGCGATCATTTGTTATTAGCATCATCACTTTCTGCGATGTTTTTAGAACAGCACAAGCTGGGATTAAAAAAAAAGATTATCAAAAAAAGCCTGCCAAAGCAGACTCTTATGACGCCACATGCGCCTCTAACTTCATTTGGTGGAGATGGCGGGATTTGAACCCGCGTCCGAAAGCACGAACCTCTCAGATTTCTACAAGCTTAGTCTTTGATTGATTTAACACGCCGTCCCTCCAAAGACAAAAGTTGACAACGTGCGATTCCTAAGTCTCTTCACTTCTACTCGGTCCGCATAGAAGTGCGTATCCCACTTTTTATGTGAGCTATCACGCCATAACGTGGGCAATTAAAATGCATGATAGCGGCTGCGCTAAATTAGGCAGCTAATCTTAAATTATTATTGTTTCCGGTTATTATAACCTCGAACCTTTTAACGTGGGCAAACACGGCTTGCTTACCAAGGGCGATATACTCCCGTCGAATCCAAAACATCCCCGATTCTGGACGCCTTTGTTGCACGTATCATGCTTTTCTATTATAACGCATTTTCACCTAATTATCAAACCATTTTCCTTTTTAACCAACACATTGTAGAAAAGAATCTTTAAAATTGACATCTAGTTGATGTCAATTTGGAGTAGTAGATGACCTATAATGACATTAGCTTAATATCAAAAGGTGATGATCATGTACAAAAATCGTCCAAAAGGGGGAAGAAATAACATTGCAGGTGTCAACATTGAAAGACTCAGGCATGGACTTTATAGTGAGGCCACCCAGCGTGGACCATCTCAACGAGAGTTTGCTGAGATGTTGCAACGAGCCGGCGTTGATTTGGATAAAAATGCAATTCAACGGATCGAATCTGGCAAAAGATTTATAACGGACATAGAACTGAAAGCTTTAGCTAAGGTTCTACATGTGACATACGATCAACTCTTGAAAGAGGAGGAAGACGAACCCCTATATGAAGAAATCGAACGACTATAATAAGCAACTTTTTTACCCCCTTTTAGGGGAGAAGTAGGTTGCTTTTTTTGTATAAAAAAGTTGGCTAATGTGATATACTATTAGATAGCTATACTACATTAGAGAGGTTATGACCATGGCGCATCTTGCTTTATATCGCACCTATCGTCCCCAAGACTTTAACGGAATTGTCGGACAGAAACACATCGTTCAAACGATCCAAAATCAGATTAACCATGACTTGCTTGCTCATGCCTATATGTTCACTGGACCACGGGGAACAGGGAAGACATCCATTGCACGAATTGTAGCTAAAGCTATTAACTGTGCGGCTCTGACTGAGGGGAGCAATCCATGTGGGGCTTGTGCGAGTTGTGTGGCGGTTACGACGGGAAATCATCCTGATGTCATTGAGCTTGATGGAGCATCTAACAACGGGGTAGATGACATTCGTGACATTCGCGAGCGAGCCAAGTATTCGACGTCTCTATCTCCTTACAAAGTGTACATCATTGATGAGGTTCACATGTTATCTACAGGTGCTTTCAATGCGCTCTTAAAAACCTTGGAAGAACCACCGGCACATGTGATTTTCATGCTAGCGACGACAGAAGTTCACAAAGTACCGGAAACTATCCTTTCTCGCGTTCAACGCTTTGATTTAAAGCAAATTGCAACTTCCGAGATGTCTACCCATCTAGAGAAAATCCTGACAGACTTAAGCGTTGCATTCGAGGAGGGAGTGCCTGATCTTGTGGCACAACTTGCGGCAGGCGGATTGCGCGACGCTTTATCGATGCTCGATCAAGCCATCGCTTATAAAACGGGAGAACTTACCTTACAAGACGTCCACGATCTAAACGGAAGCGTAGCTACTGGGGCTCTTGTGGACGTGATCAACTCCATCATCGCTAGCGATTATCAAACCTTGTCTATGTCCACTCGGGCACTACTTGTCGCAGGCAAGCTGCCGACTCGCATTGTAGATGGTCTCCTTGGTATGCTGCGTGACGTTCTAAAAATACAAAAACTTGGTGGTCAGCATGCACAGAACCTAGATCAGAACATGACACCAAATCAAATTATCGCCTATATCAAGGGGCTAAATCAATTAGGTGCGGATCTCAAGATCGCTACTGACAGCGAGTTGATGCTAGAGGTAGGATTGTTAGAGTTGGCTTTTCCAATAGTAGAGACAGCTCCTGCAACTAGCACGCCTGTTGATAATGATCAGCTTGCTCGGTTACAGGCGAAGGTCGAACAACTAGAGACGCAAATTTCGGAGTTGGCTCAGGTGTCAATGGCTTTGGTTCCTTCTGAACCAACGCCGGCTCCTGTAGCGCTAGTAGCTGAGAGTGAAGTAGAGGTTGAACGTTTGAATGACTCTATAGGGGAAGAGGTCTTGCTCGAGGAGGTTGGGCAGAAGTCTTTTGAAATGCCAGAAAAGCTTTTGATTGAAGATGTCTTGTCTGACGCGACCATGCAGGATAAAACAGCGTTGCAGAATAAGATTGAAGCGACCAATCCGTTTTCGAAGCTTGAGAATAAGGAAGTTGTTATGTTGCTGAAGGATGCTGACATTGCGGCGGCTTCATCAGTTGGCTGTGTGCTAGTTTATGATTACGAGATTACGGCGCAGAAGATTCTTGTGGCAGGTGCCAGACAAAAGGCACATCAGCTACTAACAGAGATGCAAGGCCGTTCATATGGTTTTTTGGCTATGCCGAAAGAATTCTGGCTCGAACAACGGACGAGCTATGTTGAGCAATCGAAGCTTGGTAGTGAACCAGTCCTGGAGCAGTACCCACAAGAAATCGCTGTAGAGGTTGTCATCCCAAAAGAAGAAAAAGAAGAGGCGACCTTTTACCAAGAAATTACGGATTTATACGGTGATGTAGTAGAGGTTGAAGAGTAAATAGCCCTTTAATGGGCTTTTGTTTTGGAGGAGATGCGTGTGATTTCACCGATTGTGAATGCTCTGGCGATTGTAGCTGGGAGTCTCGTTGGTTTGATATTAAAAAAAGGGATTCCAGAGCGGTTGACCGACGGAACGATGAAAGCTTTGGGACTATGTGTGGTCTTTATTGGCGTCCAAGGACTTGGGAGCGGTGAGAACACGTTGGTACTCATCGTCTCTATGGTAGTAGGAACGTTGATCGGGGAAGTGGCCGATTTGGATTTATGGATCCGCCGTTTAGGCGATTGGGTGGAAGGTAGATTTAAGAAAGAATCGGCAGGAAGTTTGGGAATTGCGGAAGGCTTTGTGACAGCAACCTTGCTATTTTGTGTAGGAGCAATGGCGATTGTGGGATCCTTGCAAAGTGGGTTGACAGGTAACCATGAGACTATTTTTACGAAGTCGATTTTAGACTTTGTAGCAGCCATTATTTTTGCTTCAACCAAAGGAATTGGAGTGGCTTTCTCGGCAGTGGCAGTCTTGGTTTATCAAGGAAGTTTGGTATTATTGGCTAATTGGGTTGCCCCATTTTTGAATGATGCTGCCATTGGGGAAATGACTGCGGTAGGTTCCTTAGTTATTCTAGCTCTTGGCCTTAACTTATTAGGGATTACTAAAATCAAGGTGATGAATTTAGTTCCGGCGATCTTCCTCCCTGTCTTGCTCATGCTATTTTTATAAATCGTTTAATTTTCGAAGGCTTTGTGATAAACTATCTAGTAGACAACAATAAAATAAGGATATAGGTGACTAATATGAACATGGCAATGATAAAAAAAATGCAAAATGATATGATGAAAGCGCAAGCCGAAATTGAGGCGTCGGTTTTTGTAGGGAAGGCATCGGGCGGCTCTGTGCAGATCGAGATCAATGGTAAAAAAGAAGTATCGAAAGTAACCATTGACCCTAATGTCGTTGATCCAGAGGACATTAGTTTCTTGGAAGACTTAGTGATGATCGCTATCAACGATGCTAATGCCCAAGCCGATGCGAAGAGCGAAGCAACCATGGGGCAATTAACCGGTGGTATGAAGATTCCAGGTATGTTTTAATTAGTCGAGAGCTGAGAAAGGTATGTACGAGATATGCGCTACCTTTTATTATTTTTGGACTTGAGGTGTGATGATGGATGAAAATCTAGAGACGATAGAAGAAGTGCACCATTTTGGAAATATGGTTGCCCGTTATGATGATTTACCATATAGGTTGCGCCAAAAAATAATCGTGATGTTTATGGGAATAGCAATAGTGCTTTTAGGCGTTGTCAACTTTGATCTTGACCATGAACATGGTTGGCTGGCTATCTTTTTCCTTGTGTTTGGTGGATTTTTGATGTTCCTAGCTACTATAGGGCGAAATGGTCGCGAAATTATTGTCTATGATGAAGGGATTGTTTCCATTGGGATTCGCTATAAGTTGACGAAGAAAGCCGGTGAGAATAGTAAGGATGAGGTTTATTTTTCTGAATTTGCTGAGGTTTATCACCATGGTGAATCCAGTTCTTTTGGTGGCCCTCCAACATATTGTGGATGTATACTATTGAAGGGAAAGTCAAAAGAGATATCTTTCCATTTATATAACAAAAAGTCGTGGACGTTTTTACGGGAGCTAGCAGGCACCTATTCAGCATGGCTATTTAGAGACCAGACTGATGAGAGTATCCGCTTGAAGCATATGCACTTTGGGAAACAGCTACAACTAAAGAATGGGACGTTCTTTTATAAAGGTAATGAGCGAGTTATTCCGTTGATAGACATTGATAGAGTCATAGTGGAGAAAAGCTTTGTTTATTTTGAGAATTCGAAAGGAGAAACTCTTTTGAAGCTACGTTCGAGTAAAGTGTCGAATCCCTATGTACTCTCTTACCTTGTAGAAAAATCCAAGTAAAAGTTGAACATGAATGAAAAGTACGTGTCGCAACTTGTTGTTGCTCACATTTATTATTATATCAAATGCAAGTTGCGGACGGCATTTTGAAAAATTTAACAACTAAAATCAAACGTCAAGTTAGGCAAGCTAAGGAGCAAGAAAATGCAATATCCAAAACCAGTTATAAAATTAATCGAATCTTTCTCAAAATTGCCGGGGGTTGGTCATAAAACGGCGGAGCGTCTGGCTTTTTATGCGATTTCTGATATGAAAGAGGACGATGCCCTTGCCTTTGCTCGTGCGCTGATCGATGCGAAGCGGGAGCTTTTTAAGTGTAAAGTATGCGGTTTTATTACGGATACAGATCCTTGTTCGATTTGTGCTGATTCTCATCGTGACGACTCCTTGATTGCGGTGGTTGAGACGTCAAAAGATGTTTTATCTTTGGAAAAAATGAAAAGCTTCAAAGGTAAGTACCACGTTCTTGGTGGTGTGTTATCCCCTCTTGATGGTGTCGGGCCTGAGGATATTAGTATTGCTCCCTTGATCGAGCGGTTGAAAGAGATTGGTATTCAGGAAATGATTTTAGCCCTTGGGGCGACCTTAGAAGGTGATGCGACCAGCCAGTACCTTGCTAAACTTCTAAAAGGGTCAGGAATCAAGATTACCCGAATTGCTCGTGGCCTTGAAATGGGGCGCTCTATTGACTACGCTGATGAAGTCACGTTAATTAGAGCCCTTGAAGGACGCGTTGAGTTATAAAATTTGAATAGGTTGTTTTGAAGCTATATCAAAGTGAGTGAGAATTAATCTTGTTCATAGAGATATAGCTTTTTACTGTCGTAATTTTGATCGGTGATTGTGGTGAAACCTCAAAAGAAAATCACCGGAATGTCTCCCTTTTAGGGGTTCCCGATGATTAGAGATATCTTTGTTTTTTAACTAACTTCTTAATCCGCGACCTTTATGAATCAGGCGGTAGCTCGCCCCAAATAGAATGGCAATAAACAGGAGCAAGACGGAGATGCTAATCCAAAGGTTGACATCTGCGACACCCAAAAAGCCAAACCTGAATCCTGAAATCATGTAGACGATCGGATTAAACCTAGACACAAATTGCCAAACCGGTGGCAGCAGTGTAATGGAGTAAAAAACTCCTCCTAAATAGGTCAACGGTGTTAAAACAAAGGTTGGAATAATGCTTACGTCATCAAATGACTTGGCAAAAATTCCATTCAACAACCCGGCTAACGAAAAGACCAAGGATGTCATTAACAAAATAACCACAACCACTAACCAGGACGCCACCTGAATCGGTACGAAGAACATGGAGACCGTCGTAACAAAGATTCCTGCCAAGATCCCTCGGGACATGCCACCAGCGAGAAATCCAGCAATAATAATCCCTGTTGGAACCGGTGCGACTAACAATTCCTCAATGTTCTTCTGAAACTTTTGACCAAAGAAACTAGACGACACGTTGGAATAAGAATTGGTAATAACTGCCTGCATAATTAACCCCGGTACAATAAATTGCATGTAGCTAAAGCCACCCATATCACCAATCCGTCCCCCAATAAAGTTCCCAAAAATAACGAAATAGAGGGATGTGGTAATGATCGGTGGAACCAGGGTCTGTACCCAAATGCGCATAAAGCGGTTGATCTCTTTACGTACTAAACTTTTTAATGCGATCCAATATAATGTTCTCATTACCCTTCACCTCCTGTTAGCTTGACAAAGAGTTCTTCCAAACGGTTGGCCTTATTTCGCATCGAAAGAATGCTGACTCCATGGTCGCTGATTTGATTGAAGGCAACATTTAAGCCTTGACCCCGAGAAATCTTAATCTCCAACGTCAGGTCATCGATTAGGCAGTGGTCAACCCCAGAAAGCTTTAAGGTTTTATTCGCCTCATTTGGTGCCAAATCTAAAATAAAGGTTTCTGATTCTAAATGGCTCAGGAGTTCCTTCATGGACGTATCCTCAATTAGTTCACCGTGATTGATGATTCCGATGTTGCGACATAGCATTTCCGCTTCTTCCAGATAGTGAGTGGTTAAGATGATCGTGGTTCCTGCTTCGTTGATGGTCTTTAAAAAGTCCCACATGTGACGACGGAGCTCAATGTCGACTCCTGCTGTTGGCTCATCCAAGATTAATAACTGTGGCTCATGCATGAGGGCTCTAGCGATCATTAGGCGCCTTTTCATTCCGCCAGATAGCATTCGTGCTTTGAAATCACGTTTCTCCCATAAATCCAACAACTTTAAATATTTTTCTGAACGTTCCTTGGCAACCTTGCGAGGAACCCCGTAATATCCTGCCTGATTGACGACAATTTGTTGTACCGTTTCAAACTGATTAAAGTTAAATTCTTGTGGGACAATGCCTAGTTGTTGTTTTGCCCTAACCAAGTCCTTCTCAATATCAAAACCAGCCACTTTAACTTGGCCCGAAGTTTTATTAACCAAGGAACTAATAATTCCGATTGTCGTTGATTTTCCTGCTCCATTTGGCCCTAAAAGGGCATAAAAATCCCCGGACTCAACTTTTAAGCTGATTCCTTTTAATGCTTCTTTCCCATTGTCGTAGGTTTTATGTAAATCTGTAAGTTCTAATGCTAAAGACATGGTGACACCTCACTAATGTTACTACTTTGCCCCAAAGGCAATCTTATATAATACTAGCAGTAAGCAGGCTAGTAGTCAATTGAAGAAGGAGAAATTTTAAATTAATGGAAATAAATTTTGACCATCAAAGTATTACTGTTATTACTACTTTTCTGATAATCAGTAATCATTACTGACTTTAACTATAAAATAGTGCTTGTGTTCATCATTAAGATAGTGTACAATAACACAAGAAAATTTGACGATCAAAATATATGAAGGTCGAATTATTATGCTTTCGAAATAGATCAAATGAGGTGTGTTCTTAATGAAAAAAGGTTTGTTGGCACTTGTTGCCTTAGTAGGCTTGTTTGTTTTAGTAGCTTGTGGGGACGACAACACTGGAAATGGTGAAGAACAACAGGTTGTTAATGTTTACTCGGCTAGGCATTACGATTCAGACCGCGATCTTTTTGAGCAGTTTGAAGCAGAAACGGGAATTCGGGTTAATGTCTTAGAAGGGACTAGCGTTGAGTTACTAGAACGCGTTAACCGTGAGAGTGGAAATCCACAAGCGGATTTATTCATTGATGTAGGTGTTACCACCTTATACGAATTTCTTACTGAAGATCTGTTAGAAGATCACAATTCTTCCATTGTGTCTTACTTAGAAGATGGGATGTCTGGTGAGCAGTGGCTAGCTTTAACTAACCGTGCCCGTGCCATTATTTATGATAACGAATCACCTGAGTCGCCCCAAATTGTATCTTACCTTGATTTAGCAGGACTAGATTTTGAGGGAGAGCTTCTAACTCGTTCAAGTACGAACATCTATAACATTGCGTTAATGGCAGCGATTATTCAAACAGAGGGTGAAGAAGCGGCAATTGAATTTGCAGAAGGCATCGTTCGAAACATGGCAAGAGAGCCAGAAGGAAACGACCGTGATCAAGCAAGAGCTATGCTAGCAGATGAAGGAAGCTATGCTTTAATGAGTACTTACTACATCCAGATGCTACGTATTTCTCCTGATGGAAACGACATGGAAGTTGGAGATCGGCTAGCGATCGCCTTTCCAGAGGAGACCTTTGTTGACATTAGCTGGATGGGTGTGATCAACGGTGCTGAGAACCGTGACAATGCAGTGTTGTTAATGGAATTTATGTTAACAGCAGAGGCGCAAACGGTAACCATGCTTCAAAATGGAGAATTACCAGTTCGTGCGGACGTTGAAATTGCAGAAGAATTATTAGATTTATATCAGTTTAACCGTTTAGAATTGAATTACGAAGAGCTTGGTCGCTACATGATGCGTGCTGTTATGATCATGGACGAAGCTGGATGGAGATAGAGAAGTAGTATGAAAGCAAAAAGCAAGTTTTTATTCCTGATTAGTACCTTAACCATACTTGCTATCTTAATGGTTCACTTAGATTCGATCCGAGCCCTATTCTTGCCAGAGAACGAGGTTTGGGTTCACATTAGAGATAACCTATTAGTAGAGTATATAAAAAATACAGTGGGCATTGTCTTTTTCTCGATGCTCTTTTCTGCTATTATTGGAACCTTGCTTGCTTTTGTGATCAGTTGTTACGAATTCCCATTCAGAAAGCTCATTAACATCGTTCTCCATCTCCCCCTTGCCGTTCCAGCCTACATTGGAGCTTATGTTTATGTGAACATGTTTCAACCAGGTGGTTATTTATTTAACATCTTTGGACCTAATGCACGACCAACCACCTTCTGGATGGCAGTGTTAGTATTCACCCTTTTTCTATACCCTTATGTATTTATTTCGGTGAAAGGTTTTATTAGTCGGGACATGAGTTCTTACATTGAAAATGCCCGGGTTCTCGGTAAAAAGGAATGGCAAATTTTTGGTGCGGTCATTTTACCTCTAGCTAAGACCTCCATTTTGACGGGTTCCGTCTTTGTTGGGTTAGAAGTTCTAGGTGACTTTGGTGTGGTGAACTATTTGAACTTACATACCTTCTCGACGGCGATTTTCAAAAGTTGGTTTAACTTCCGAGATTTGGATAGTGCTTTGCGACTTAGTGGCATGGTGATTGTGGCAGTTTTCATTTTGCTTGCCATTAAAGGGCTAGTGTTAAGATACAGAAGCTTAAGTATGACTACCATGAAAGTGACGGCCATTAGTCGAAAAAAGTTGTCTACTGTTGGCATGACGATGTTCTATTCCTTTGCTGGTCTGATCTTAACCATGGCTTTGCTTTTACCATTGCTACGCTTGGCGACCTGGGCAACCATGTCTTTCCAAAACGTTCGTTGGGAAAATATGGGTACCATTATTTCTAACAGTTTACTGTATTCTTTGTTGGCGACGACCATTATTGTGGTTTTAGGGATCATCATGGCTTCTTATACTCGAATTGCACCAAAATTCTTATCTGCTTTTTACGGGAAAATAAGCTTGATTACTTATGCGTTACCAGGGCCAGTTGTAGCGATCTCTGTGTTGTTCTTCACCATTAGCTTGGCAGAACGTTTTAACTTTTCTGTGGCAGCAACTAGTGGCATGCTGGTATTTGGTTACGTGATTCGTTACTTAGGAATCGCCTATAAGAATGTGGAAGATGGCTATAAGAAATTGGGAACCTCTCATCATCAAGTATCGAGAACTCTAGGGAAAGGTTACTACGAGACCTTATTTAAAGTAGATATACCCATGTTAAAACCGTTTATTCTAAGTGGTGCAGCCCTTGTGTTTATGGATTTGATCAAAGAACTACCTTTAACCCTAGCATTACGACCTTTTAACTTCCACACCTTAGCCACTCAAACCTATCAATTTGCTAGCGATGAAATGTTAGCAGATACAGCTATGCCGAGTTTAATCATCATTGCAATTAGTATGTGTTTAATGATCATGTTATTTCAAACAAAAAGCCGTAAGAGAGCCAAATAAGGGAGTGAGGATCATGGAACAATTCCAAGTAGAAAATCTATCTTTTAAATACAAGAACCAAGACGATTTATTGATTGAAAACTTTAACATGGAAGTGGAGCAAGGTGAGATTGTCGCCCTTGTCGGTCCAAGCGGGAGTGGGAAAAGTACGATTTTAAGATTGTTAAGCGGGCTTGAAACCCCAACATCGGGACAAATAAAGTTTTCTAACAAGGCTTTATATGATGACAGCGTTAATCTAGAGCCGCAACAGCGTAACATCGGCATGATTTTTCAAGATTATGCTTTATTCCCTCATCGAACCGTGTTAAAGAATGTAGCTTTTGGTGCAAAAGGACGCGCCAAGGAGAAAAAGGAAAAAGCATTGAAATTTCTGAAAATGGTGGAGATGGAAGAACATGCGAATAAATATCCTCACCAATGTTCAGGTGGTCAACAACAACGGATTGCCATTGCGAGAGCTTTAGCTTCTGAACCAAGCTTATTACTTTTGGACGAGCCATTTTCAAACTTAGATGCACGACTCCGAGAAGGGGTTCGTAAAGAAGTTCGTGATGTGATTAAAAAAGCGAACATCGGTGCCATTTTAGTCACCCACGATCAAGCAGATGTGGAATCATGTGCTGATCGCATGATTCAGTGTTTAGGCTCGGATTGCGAATGCCCTTGGAACACAGGTAATGAAAATTAATTTGATTAATTAAGGAGAAAATCAGCATGGAAATATTAGCACTAACAGCATTAGCCGGCGTTGTCGGCATGGGGTTTGGGGGCGTAGTATCTGCTTTGCTAGGTGACATTTCTTCAAGGGTTATGTGTTGGATGTTGAGTTTTGCTGGGGGAGTTATGGTGAGCATTGTTTTATTTGAATTGATTCCAGAGGGAATTGAACTTGCTGGTATGATAATCACCATCGTGGGACTTGTACTTGGGATTTTGATTGTTATGGCATTGTATCCGTTGCTTGATCGTATGACTGTAAAAAAAGCGACAGAATCAGATACTCAGAACAGTTCTCAACTGCTTAAGTCAGGTATTATTATGTTTGTTGCGATTTCTTTGCATAACCTACCAGAGGGAATTGCCATTGGTGCTGCAGGAAGCCATGATTTAAGTCTTGGTTTTGTATTAGCCATCATGATTATGCTGCACTGCATCCCAGAAGGGATGGCGATTGCCGCGCCTCTAATTGGTGGAGGCATGACTAGAATTAAAGCGATTCTTCTTACCGCACTTTCTGGTGTGCCAACCATGATTGGCGGTGCCATTGGTATGTTTATTGGTGGGGTTTCGGATGTTGCTTTGGCACTTTCTCTTGCTGGTGCTGGTGGTGCCATGTTGTATGTGGTCTTTGGAGAGATTTTACCACAGTCAGTCACCATAACGAAAAGTCGTTTAACAGCAACTTTCGCTCTGTTAGGCATCATTGTTGGCTTAGGAATTACTGCCTTACACTAAAAAACATCAAGCATTGCTAAATAGAAAAAAGTTGGCTCCTATACGGGCCAACTTTTTCAGACTATTGAGTTAGGCAACTTTTGCCTCTTTTTTCATTTTATCTTTTTTGGCAACCTTGTTAACGATCATAACAACGGCACCGTCTCCGAATACGTTGGCAGCAGTTCCAAAGCTATCCTGTGCAATATAGATGGCAATCATAACACCCATCTGTGCATCGTTAAAGCCAAGCATGGTTTCAAGTAGACCAAGGGCTGCAACGATGGCTCCACCAGGAACGCCTGGCGCGGCAACCATGGTTACCCCAAGCATCATAATGAATGGGAATAGCTGCCCGAAGGACAAGGCCATTCCATCTAAAGCTAGTACAGCGATGGCACAAGAAACCAGAGTAATGGTACTTCCCGATAAGTGGGTTGAAGCCCCAAGAGGAGCAACAAATTCTGCAATCTCATCGTCAATTCCATCGATTTCTTTCATACACTTTGTCGTAACCGGAATGGTTGCAGCTGACGACTGAGTACCAAGGGCTGTTGTATAGGCAGGGATCATTTTCTTTAATGTCTCCACTGGGCTTTGCTTCGTATAGATAGAAGCCACTAAGTATTGGAAGCCGATGTAGATGTAGTCAAGTGAAATGGTTAAAACGAACACAACGCCGTAAACAACGAGTGTATTTGCAATTTCTCCAGAGTAGGCCATTTGAGCGAAGATACCAGCGATGTGAATCGGAAGCAATGGTAAGAATACATTCTCAATGACTTTCTTGATGATGTTTCGGAATTCTTGGAATACACCTAACAACATGTTTCCTTTAACCGCAGAAATACCAATTCCCATAATAAAGGCTGTAATTAAAGCGGTCATGATTCCCATGATTGGTGGTAAATCGATGTTAAAGAAGGCGATTAACTCACGACCAACATAAGGCTCACCAAGGTCACCTACAAGGAATGGCATGAACGCAGATGCTCCTGCCCAACCCCAAATACCTGCAAGTAAGGTCGATACATAGGCGATCGCTACGGTAATACCTAAAAGCTTACCAGCTTTCCCACCTAAATCAGCAATACCAGGTACGATAAAGCCGATGATGATCAGTGGAATGATGTAACTTAGGAAGTTTCTAAACAAGCCACTGAATGTGACCATGATACGGTTAATGGTCGTTGTGATACCAGTGTCGGCCCAGTAACCGATTAAGCCGATTAGAATACCAAGAGCAATACCGATAAGTAGTCTAGGTAATAATCCTAGTTTTTTCATTAATAAATCCATCCTTTCTGATGCAAGATTTATCTTATTATAGCAGTCACCGATGCCACTTTCAAGGGCTTTCAATCGGTTTATAAAGATAGAAGTGTGAAAATTCTCAAAATGATCGATTTTGCTCGAATGAAAAGAGAAAGCCACTAGCGATGAATAGCAGCTTTCTCTTTTAAATAGTTTTCATATTTAGCAAGTATTTCCATCATTCCGGCACGGGTTTCTGCTTTAACAATTTCTCGTTTAACCGTAGCAGCACCTGGCAGGCCTTTCATGTACCAAGCCATGTGGGAGCGCATTTCCATAATGGCAACTTTTTCATTTTTTAAGTCAATGAGACGATCCATGTGGTCAGTGGCTAGGATGATCCGCTCATCGTAGGTTGGATCGGGGATATGCTCCCCTGTTTCATGATAGTGTACCATGCGTTTTAGCACCCATGGGTTTCCAAGAGCAGCGCGGCCGATCATAATGGCATCAACTCCACTTTGCTTCATAGCACTCTCAAATTCCTCAGGTGTAGTAATGTCACCATTTCCAATAACAGGGATCGTTTTAATCGCGTCTTTCAGATCTTTAATCATGTCCCAATTGGCACGACCTGTGTATTGGTCACTTCGAGTTCGGCCATGCATCGCAACGGCACTGGCGCCAGCGCGCTCGATGTTCAAGGCATTTTCGATGAAGTTAAGATGCTGATGATCCCAGCCCATTCGAATTTTAGCTGTAACCGGCTTTTTGACTGCGTCGACCACGCGAGCTGTTAATTCATAGACTTTATCAGGGTCTAGAAGGAGTTTAGAGCCAGCTCCATTTTTGGTGATTTTTTGTACCGGGCAACAGATGTTCATATCAATGATGTCACAAGCACAATGCTCATCGACGTATTTAGCAGCTTCCACAAAGGACTCAATGTTCGAACCGAAAATCTGCATGGCCATTGGGTGTTCCACAGGATCTACGTATAGCATGCCAAGAGTCTTTTCGTTCCGGTAGTTGACCGCCTGATCACTGACCATCTCTGCATAAATTAGCCCTGTTCCCATTTGTTTGGAAATTACCCGAAAGGCTGCGTTCCCAATTCCAGCCATCGGTGCGAGTATTACGGGGTTATCAATTTCAATTTCTCTAATTTTCCATTTCAATGTCATCACAATCCTCGTTTAAAACATTTGACCATTATATCATAAAATTCGAATGGAGATAAAATAAAATGTATGTGGTTGAGACATAAAGTCACAAATTTGCAAGACACCATGAAATGATTGACGTTTACATTTAAAAACTTGCCGAAATTAGACGGTTTTTTTGAATTTTTCCCTCTCGAGGATAAGTTTCGCTAAGTTCGTTCCTCACTAAGCTCAGCTTTATGCGTATATAACTAGTAGGGGATAGTTTTAATCACCCCTTCCACCTTCTCAGAAAGCCAATGTGGGTGTTTTAACACCCCTATCGTATTAAATACATATCCTTATGGGTGTTTCAACACCCATGTAAGGTAGATATAGAGCCAGAAGGGGTGTTATTCCGAGAAAGTGAGGTTATATCATACATTATCTATACAATAAAAAGATCCACTATCATGCCGATCCGCTCAAACTTCTAAAGCTGGAGCTGAAGTCACTACCTGAAGGGAGTATGAAACGTAGTGGTGGAGGCTTTCTTTATGAAAAGGTCAAAGAAAAAGAGGTCGGTATCACAAATGACGAGAAATTGATCATGCAATACTGTCGAAAAGCATTGGTCCTATTCCTAATCAAGCACCTTAAAAAACAGCAGAGTCTGCCGGCTCGTGAGGTTGTGACATTGTCAATCAAAGAAATCATCGCTGCACTCTCGAAATCTTACCAGAGCTTCCCGCTACATTACTACTTTCATTCTCAGTACAACGACTGGTTAAAGATGAAAAGTCCACCTACAACGTTTCATACCGAGAATTTGAAGTACCCTACTTTAAAAGGAATTTCTGTTAGGTCAAAGTCAGAGTCTATTACAGCCAACCACCTATATACCAAAGGGATTCCCTTCCTGTACGAAGCACCCTTCAAAACAGACGATAAACCCATCTATCCCGACTTTCTTCTATTTTGTCCTTATACCGGTAGGCTGATTTCTTGGGAGCATTTTGGTGCCCTTCATCAAGATGGTTACGAAAGAAAGATGCGGGATAAAATCCAGCTTTTCCATGACCTTGGTTTTAGACTTTTCCACAATGTTATCTACAGCTTTGAATCCGATATTGAAGATGCGAATCGGATTGAGGAATTGATCGAGAGAGTCGTGTTAAATCCCAAGCTCTAAGTGAAGAAACGGTATTCTCTTCTACATCTATAAAGTATCACCCTGTATGTGCCTAAGATCAAGTGTTGCGAGGAGCTTCCCTCCTTATTTTTATTTTCGTCCCAATTGTGCTATTTGAGGGAGAAAACAAATTTTCTCGCATCATAAAAGAGGCCATCTCGCTATTTTCGTAAGCGAGATAGCCCCTCTGAAAAGTTTGTTATCGCTCGGTCAATTCAAGGAATCGTTCCAAGGTACGAGGGGTTAATTCTGTGATTGGGAAATGGCTTCGGTAAGCTGGTCCATTAGCTGTACCAGTGATTTGGATTTCTCCAAAAATGATGACGATAGAGCTATCTGTAGGAGGCTCGTTGTCAGCAAAATCAAAATCTTGATTAAGAGGTCCAACTAAACCGTACCAAAGTCTGAAATCAACGTTCTGTATTTCTTCACGGAAGATGTCGTAAAGTTCGCGTAAAGCTACGTCTGGTAGATCAATCCAAAAATCATGGCTGGAGTATTGGAAGTTGCCTAAACTGATGGTATCTGGGTTTTCTGGAGTCATTAGAACAATGTTCTGATAAGGCTCATAATCAACCATTAACGCTGCCAGATTTTCGATGTTGTGATCCCTAACACGTATAGTCCTTGTGATATCACGACCACCATCAACGTGGAAGGTGATCCTCATCTCCGTTCCATGCCACCACCGGTTACCCACTTGACGGGAATCTCTTACGTTAGCGTTGAGCGTATCCACAAAGAATACCGCTATATCCTCATCGTTAATCGTAAGTCCACGAACGTTAAGATCGGCATAACCACGCCCCCAGTGGTTAGTGTTCATTTCTTCGATCGTGATAGAACTTATACTGGCAGTGTTGATCTGCCGCAGGATAATCTCTCGTGATGCAACAACACCGCCGAGAAAGACAATGTTTAGTAGGATAACGACTGCGATTCCAGGAAGCATCTTGGTCAGCTTTGGTATCTTTCTAGCCGTTATAAATTCATAAGCAAAGTAAGTAACTAGGGCGACAGAATAAACGATGACAATAATTGAAAAGAATTCTGCATTGTGTCCAAAATAAGAGCGATCCATTATAATGCCAAGAGCCGGGACAGTGACAAGGAAGGCGACCACGATTCGAATGATTGGTTGCGACCACTTTGTACCAGGGCTTTCGGCTGTCTCACTATGGCGCTTGACGAATAAATAACCACCAACGATGAGATAGATAATCGCTAGGATGAAGGTATAAAAAGTTCCTCTAACAATGGCTTCATAAAGCGATTCCCCAACGATCCAGTGACTAAAGAAACCAAAAGGAATGTGACGTGAGACCGCACCGAAGAAACCAAAATCAGGAAGAGAGACAATACGGGTCTCAGATGCGACGAAACTCAAAAATAGAGTTGTAATCAATCGTGGAACAAACAAAATCAAAAGTCCAGTCATTAAGCTCGATAGCTTCGTACCGGTTATACTAACTGCTAACGCAAAGGTTGCAACTACTAGGAAGCAAGCTGCAGCTAATCCGATTTGTGTCAGCACAACGGATCCAAAATCGACGACCGTATAAGACGATGTGGCATAAATAGCAGTTGAGATTGCTGTTGATATCCACATTCCCCCTACGACCCAAGTCAGAACAGCTGCAATGAAAGAAACAAACAATGTCGATCGTCTATGGGGAATCGCATGGTAGAAGTCACTGCTACTTCGCTTGGCCAGAAAGCTAAACATGCTTAGTGTTAGGATCGGTGCACCTACGAAAAAGGCAAATGGTGCCATGACATAAGCGCTTATACCATGGATGTGGATGGGCGACCTAGCCCAATGCCAACCATTTCGTACAGCTTCCGAATGGTTCATTAAATGGGTGATCGGTTGAAAAATAGCAGCTAGAAGCATCACAGCAAGGAATAAAAAGGCAAGGGTTCTTGTTTTTCTCAGACCTTCTTTATATAAATTGAAATTAAACATGGTCGTCACCTCCTAAAATATCATCAAAGGAATAACCAGCATTGGCCATTTCGTGAATGAAAACTTCTTCGAGGGATAGAGGGAGGATTTCTAGCAAGGCAGGTTTGAATCCCGATAAAGTTTCGAAAGTTTCTTCTCGATCGCCACGAACAATGAAGTTAGTAACGGAACCATGCTTGGTGATTGAGAGAGTGTCGAAAGCTTCAAACCTACTTTCATCGTAAGACTCTAAGAAAGCAATCTGGACTTTGAAGAGCGACGTTTTTAAATTCTGAATGTCAGACTCAAAGACAATTCCACCTTCGTGGAGAAGTGCTAACTGATCACAGGTATCCTCTAATTCACGGAGGCTATGGGATGTGATGATAACAGTCGTTCCATTGTCAACAGTGTCCTGAGCGATTAGATTTCTGACTAGGTTCCGCTTAACTGGATCTAATCCGTCGAAGGTTTCATCGAAAAATAGATATTCTGCTTTCGTACAAAGAGCTAGAATAATGGCAGCTTGACGCTTCATCCCTTTAGAAAACTTGTTAATGTTCTCCTGGGGGTTCAACTTAAATAACAAGGTCAACTCGGCGAATCGTTTGAAATCGAAATTCTTATAGATTGAGGCATACATTTTGGCCATTCGACTCATGTTAGCACCTGGTAGAAAATATAGCTCGTCTGGGACAAACATAAACTTTTCCTTGGCAACAGGATTCTCATATACCAACTCACCATCGATCCAGATGGCCCCTTCCTTTACATGATAAATCCCCGTAATGGCGCGAAGTAATGTCGACTTCCCTGCCCCATTAGAGCCGATCAAACCAAAAACACTCCCCTTCGGAATCTCGCAACTCAAATTCAACAATGCCACATAATCATCCAGCTTTTTTGTGACGTTTTCAATCTTAATCATGGCTATCACCTCCTGATTTAAATGTTTCCTCTACAATTTCCAAAATCTGCTTTTTAGCGACCCCTGAAACCTTGAGCATGGCAAGCACTTCGTCTAGATTTTTCAAATATAACGTTCGGTGGCTCTCCCGCAGAACGGTCAAGCCAGAATCCGATACAAATGCGCCTCTGCCAGGCGCCGTTACAATGACTCCACTTCGCTCTAATTCCGTGTAGGCCCGTTGGACCGTATTGGGGTTAACTGTCAATTCCACGGATAGCTTTCGTACCGATGGTAATTTATCACCACCAGCTAGAATCCCGCTAAGCACATATTTTTCTACTTGATTAACAATTTGCTCGTAAACGGCAACTCGTGATTGATTGTCGATTCTAAACATACTCTCCCTCCTTTTTCTAGATATCTTAACTCGATGGATAACTGTATGATCCATATGAGTACAGATATAGTATACAAAGAAGTGCTGGAAATGTCAACTGTGTTATTTCGGTTAGTACAGGATTGGGAAAGGATTATGATTAGACTTTTTGACAATGATTGGCGTTTACATTTAAAAACTTGTCAAACCTTGCCGGTTTTTTTTCTTTTTTTGCGTATATAAAGGTTAGGGGATAAAGCTGAGCTTAGTGAGTTGACAAGCAAACTTAGCGAAACTCATCCTCTTGATGGTGTTTGCCTAGCTACAAAGCTATGCTATAATGTAGAATAAAATATACAGCGAGGAGTGATGAAAATCAAAGATAAGAATCAACAGATAGAATACGAAATACCAGAACAAGCAACATGGATGGTACGGGAAGGTGCAGAGGTTGAGTACGATGCCTCACAGAAGTTTACCTACGAAGACTACTGCATGTGGTCAGACGATGAGCGTTGGGAGCTAATTGATGGCTATGCTCATCGGTTGGAGGCGCCAAATCGATATCACCAGAAAATAAGTATGAACCTAGTAGGTGAGCTGTACATTCATTTAAAAGGAAAAATATGCGAGGTGTACGCTGCACCCTTCGATGTTAGATTGAATGTAGGAGAGGGGGAAGATACTGTGGTTCAACCAGATATTCTGGTTATTTGTGATCGAGATAAGCTAGACCACAAAGGGGCAAAAGGCGTCCCGGAACTAGTGATTGAAATCTTATCCCCGTCAACGACCCACCACGATCGGGTGCGAAAATTTGAGAAGTATATCCAATACGGTGTAAAAGAATATTGGATCGTAGACCCGCTGAATAAAAATGTGGAAGTCTACATGCTCGGGATAAAGGACTTGACCATTTATCACATGGGGTCCAAAGTTGCTTCGTTTATCTTACGGAGGTTTTCCATTTTGGTAGAGGACGTTTTTGCCGATGATTGATGTTTATGGCAGAGAATTTCTCGAGGCAGAATTTTTGGAATTGAAGCGGGACGGTCTTCTTACTGATGACCAGGTAACGGTTGTACTTGGGATCGATGGCGGTGTATGTAATAGATGTTTGAATAGTGACGATCATTATTTTGCTTCTTTTTCTTATAAGGGGAAGAACGTAATGTACTGCCGGAAGTGCATCGATTTTGGGATGGTCACCCAGGAAACAAAATTATATCGGACAGCGTCTCAGGTTGAAATTCCAGCCACCGCAGGCGTGTTAAACAAAGATTTCCAGTTGTCTTTTTTGCAGGAGCGGGCCTCAGCTTTTAGTCAGGAAATTTTGGCAAAGGGGGAGTTGGGCATGATTTGGGCAGTTTGTGGAGCGGGAAAAACCGAGATGATGTTCGAGTCGATTTCCACAGCCTTAACCGCCGGGAAACGGGTTTGCTGGGCGATCCCACGAGCCGATGTGGTCATCGATTTGACGCCCCGGATCAAGGAAGCATTCCCCAATGCGAAGGTCATCTGCCTCCATGGAAATAGCGATGAAAAAACAGATTACGGCGACATCTGCGTCACCACCGTTCACCAAATGATCCGCTTCTACGAGGCCTTCGATTTCCTAATCATCGACGAGGTGGATGCCTTCCCCTACACCTTCGATGAGATGCTTGTTCGCCTGGCGAAGCGCGCATGTAAGCCTGCTTCAGCAACGGTTTACTTATCTGCGACCCCAGGTAGAGAGGATCAAGTTAAGATCAAGGCGGGTGCGTTGCAAGCTTGTGTGATTCCAGCCCGATATCACTTATATCCATTGGATGTGCCCACCTATAAATGGTGTGCGAATTTTTACGATCAGGTCGCCAAAGGAAGGTTACCCTTTGTAGTAAAGGGGTGGTTTAAACGCAAGATCGAAATGGGAAGACGAGCGCTCCTTTTTGTACCGACCATCGATTGTGGGCACAAATTCCAAACGACCATTAAGAAACGGCTCGATCTGAACATCGACTTCGTGTACTCCAGCGATCCTGACCGTGGTGACAAAGTGGCTCGTTTTAAAAATGGGGAAGGCCAATTCCTGATTACGACCATGATCTTAGAACGTGGTGTGACGATCCCGAATATCGACGTGGCCATTTTCGCTTCCGAGCATGACGTCTACGAAGAAAGCGCCTTGGTGCAAATTAGCGGTCGTGTGGGACGCAATCCAAAATGGCCGACAGGGGAGATCGTCTTCTTTCATCATGGGATTACAAAAGCGATGGAAGATGCCAAGATGCAGATTATTGGGATGAACAGGTCAGCTCGCGATCAAGGCTTGTTGAAGGAGATCAATGAGTAATCCAAATCGACTCCGGGCTAATTTAGCTCAAAATGCATTGTAATCGCCAAACTGGGCTAAAAATCACCCTTGAAGTGTTAAAAAGTCGTAATAAGGGTAATTTTCAGCGTACTAAGGGCAGTAAAATCACCCTTATTCTCAAAGATATAGAGTTCAGGGGTAATTTAAGTGACTGATTCACAAATTTAACTACCCCTAGATTATTGGGAATGCCCAAATAAGGGTAATTCTGTATAAGCAAAAAATAATTCAAGAGAGGTGACTCATGAAAGATATCGTACAAAAACTTAAAAAATACGAAGCAGAGCTAGCAGCGGTTGAAAGGGAGTTTCAGGAAATGCCAGAAGGGTGGCTTCTCAAAAAGGGCAAGTATTTCTATCATGTGATCAACGGAAGGCGGGGCGGCATCACTAAAAACACCCCTCTTATTAAAAAACTTTGCCGAAAGAAGTATTTGCAAGCTCGCAAGGCGCAACTAACACACAACCTATTTAGACTTGGGAACAAAGATAAACCTTTAAATCTCGCAACGCCAGAAGAGTTAATCGCATCTTTTTCGAAGACTTATCAGAGCCTTCCTATTAGCTACTTCTATCATTCGGACGCAGAAAAATACCTACAAAGACAATGCAACACTAACAACTACAAAACCGAGAACCTCACCTATGAAACAAACGGTGGCACCCTGGTCAGAACAAAATCGGAACTTATGATTGCTAACCTTTTAGAGGAATTGGAAATCCCTTATCGCTATGAAATCCCGATCAAAATGGGAGGCAAAGTTAGATACCTAGATTTTACTATCGTGCATCCCTTTACCGGTGAAATCATTATATGGGAACATTTTGGAGCGCTCCATCTGGAAGGTTATGAAAAAGGTATGAATAAGAAAATGAAAGAATATCTTACCCACGGGCTCAGACCCTTCGAAACTCTGATATACACCTTTGAATTCGACACGGCAACACCAGGTCGAATCAAGGAGCTAATCGAGCAAGTTATTTTGAAATAGTAAGCCCGTCGAAATCGCCCTTTAAATACAACAACCATGAAATAAGGGTGATTTTTCGTAGCCCAAGACTAGCAAAATTACCCTAAATCTCTCAAATGTGAAGCTTAGGGGTAAAAAAGGTGGTAATTTTATCCTAAAAGTTACCCTTAAATCATCAAAAGAGCACAATTAAGGGTAATTAATCGCAATGTAAATCAATATCTTTGGGTGATTGGATCACAACGTAGATCAATTAATCAAAAAGGAGCCATCACTATGAAATGTCTCGTTTGCGACAACGCAATCAGAATCGACACCTTAAAACAACTACTCAACCTTGATCCACCTTTACTTTGTAGCAGATGTCAAACCCAGCTTATTAAAAAATCCGGCCACATCCTGTACGAAGCAAATGAATGGGTATTAGATGTAATTGAGCGCCTCAATCGAGGCGACGTGGTGCTGGCGCGGATTTTTAGCCGCGACCTGAAGGCAGCCATCCAGAAAGCGGGTGGCAGCGCCGCCGGCATTAACGTCGAGGAAGCAAAGGAAAACCTTCCTTACCCGTGGCTGAAAATCTTAGTTACAGAGGTTGCTCCGAAGGAAGAAAATCGAAGCAACTCAACTTTAACCATTTCTGTCCATAATAAAAACGATGACTCGAATTTTATAGCCATCGTTTGAGGAATTAGCGATTTCGGAGATACAGGGTAACGGCGACAAAGCAAATAACAGCACCGAGGCCAATCAGGGAGTGCACGGCGTAGCTGCGCCCATTTTCATCGGTGAGGTCGTCCACCAACTCACTGGCATTTTCACAATATTGAGGTGTGGCTTCGAGGCACATGCCACCCTCACCATCTGAGATTGGTACAATGTCTAGGTATTCGCCATCCCGTGGTTCGATGACAAGATCGCTACTATCCAGCTCATCGTCAATGTTTTCAATGTCAATGTATTGGTGGTCGGCAGGCTCACTAGGAGTAGTAGCATTGGTTGTAATAAGTGAAATAGGTGCCAGCAGGGCGAATGTAAAAATGAACAATTTATAGGCTAGTTTTTTCATGGTCAAAACAGCTCCTTTGATTAGGTTATTTTTAGTTTGAGTTAATAAGGGAACTATTATGCGCCTTGGAGCGCATTTTACGGATGAGTTTGATATTAGAGTTGCTATTCTCAAATTTTGATAATATAATTAGAGGATAGTACTTTAACAGAGCATTGGGGAGCAAAGAGGAGTTAGAAATGGAAAAAGACACTTCAATAGACATTAAGACACTCTCGATGGACGTTGCGAGAATCCGGAGAAGTTTTGAAACGGAAAAGCTCATTCTCTCTCAAGTGGCCTATTTGATTACTAAAGATTTGATTCGAAATTTAAAGCTATCGCCTGGTCAGATGATTCTAGAAAGAACGTTAGTAGAAGTTTTGGACATGAGTCGTACACCTGTTAGAGAAGCTTTGGTTCGCCTAGAGATGGAAGGTTGGGGGGAGATTGTTCCGAGACATGGGTTCGTGGTGGTTGACATTAAGGCCGAAGACGTTCAACAGGTATTTGAAATGGTAGAGACGCTTGATGAATTAGCGATTAGCTTGGCAGTTAAGCACGTGACCGAGAGTGATTTGATGGAGCTTGAACGTATTATTGGTAGGCAACGGGAGGCTGTCAACGAAGAAAATGCGCTAGCGTGGAATAATTTAGATCATTTATTTCATGAAAAACTCATTGAAATGGCGAACCACACTAGGTTGAGCAAAGTAAGAGCCATTGAGTATGACCACCTGTATCGTGTAAATTTATATACGATGAATATGCGTCAAGTATCAAAAGAGTCGTTAATTGAACACGAGGCCATCCTAGGCGTCATGAAAGCAAGGGAGGCCGAGGCAGCTCGGATCATGTTAAAATCACATCGTGCACGAGCATTTGGTGAAGTGATAGAGACATTAAAAATAATGGAAGTTGAAAAAGAGCGATAGGAAGTTGCTCTTTTTTTGTATACGTTAATCTGCAAAACAGCTCCAAAACGAAATAAATCACAAAAAAATCACTAAACTGTTGACTTAATGTATACATTGTTTTATAATGTAGAAGAATTATAGCCATCAAAGCACCTAAAAGCACATTAATACAGCGCCTTCTGTATGCATCATTTGCTTTTAGGTGAGATGGTATAAAACTGATACATATAAGGAGTGATAGACTGATGAAAGTTGTATTGTTAGATTCACAAATCATTGCAGGTTATCCTTACACAGTAGAACAAAAAATTATTGAAGCTGCAGGCTTTGAGTTTGTTAAGTTATCTTGTGCTAGCGAAGATGAAATCATTGCGCAAGCAAAAGATGCAGATGCCATTTTGAATATCGCACAAAAAATGACAGAAAAATCAATCAATGCTTTGGAAAAATGTCAGATCATGGTCAGATATGGTATTGGTGTAGATGAATTTGATATTCCAGCAGCAACAAAAAAAGGAATCAAAATCGCAAACGTAACGACATATTGTCTAGAGGAAGTGGCACTTCATGCTGTGTCATTAATTCTTGCAACGACACGTCAACTAAAGCATTTTGATAAAACCGTAGAGGCTGGAAAGTGGAACGGTGATTTAGGTGGAAGTATGCGCAGGCCATCAACACAAACGATAGGAATTCTAGGGTTTGGAAACATTGCCAGACGTGCGGCTCGAATGTTAAAAGGAATTGGTTACCAAGTAGCGGCATATGACCCGTATGTGCCTGAAGAGGTTTTCAAGGAGCTAGATGTTCAGAAGATGGATTTGGATGAAATCATTGCTAAGGCTGACATTTTTACACTACACCTACCATCTACAGATGAAACGAAAGGAATGTTCAATAAAGAAACCTTTGCAAAAATGAAAGATAACGTTGTTATTGTTAATGCAAGCCGTGGAGATTTAGTTAACGAAGCTGATCTAGTAGAAGCTCTTGACTCAGGAAAAGTATTTGCCTTTGGTTCAGATGTACTAGAGGTTGAACCGATGAAAGATACGAACCATCCGTTGCTAGGTAGAAACAATGTGATTCTTACACCACATATTGCTTACCGTACACAAGAAGCCGCTATGGAGTTGTTTGCACAAGTTGCTGAAACAGCAGTAAAAACATTGCAAGGTGAGGATTTGCCAAACGTTTTGAATAAAAAAGACTTAAACTAATGAAACAAATAGACTGGAGGAATTGAAAATGGGATATAGAGAAGAAGGAAAATGGTGGGTAAGTCCATCGAACTACGACAAGGAAGTAACAGAGCAGTTTAATTTTCATCCAAACATCAAAATTTTAGATACGACACTCCGTGATGGAGAGCAGCAGGCTGGAGTCATCCTAACAAAAGAAGAAAAAATTTCCATTGCTAAAAAGCTAGATGAGGCTGGTGTTCACCGCATTGAAGCTGGGACACCTGCAGTTTCTAAGGAAGATGAAGAAGCGATTCGTGAAATTGCAAACTTGGGACTCAACGCAGAAGTTTACTGCTTTATTCGTAACATGAAAGTTGACGTAGACTTAGCCTTATCTTGTGGCGTTCATGGGGTTGTTGCAGAAATTCCAGGTTCAGAGCACTTATTAAAGTTGGGTGCTGGTAAGTCTGTTGAGTGGGCCATCGAAAAAGCGATTGAAACGACGGCTTATGCCCATGAAAAAGGTTTGGATGTCATTTTCTTCCCAGCGGATGGATCGCGTGCTAGCATCGATTTCTTAATGGATACGGTAGAAGCTATTGTTAAAGGTGGCGGACACATGGATAGTCTTGCCTTAGTTGACACGTTTGGAGCGCTGTCTCCAGAGGGTGCCGTACGCCGTGTTAAACAACTAATGGAAAGATTCCCTGACACTCCAATCGAAGCTCATTTCCATGAAGATTTCGGAATTGGAACGGCGACTACTCTAGCTGCTTTAGCTGCTGGATGTTCAGCAGCTCACGTTTCAGTTAATGGAATTGGCGAGCGTGCAGGTAGTGTTCCGTTAGAGCCGTTAGTTATGTCATTAGAGGCTTTATATGGGGTGAACACAGGCATTAAAACCGAGAAGTTAAAGGAATTGTCAAAATTAGTTGAGGAGTTAACGGTTGATCCGGTTCCTCATACGGCGCCTATCGTTGGAGATAACATTTGGCGTTGGGAAACAGGAATGCCATCGATGTTATGGATGAACGTAAAGGATACAGATCCGTTAGTTATGTTACCTTACCAGTGGAATCAAATCGGTGGAGAGATGCCAAAGCTTGAGATTGGCAAGAAGAGTGGAAAAGCCAACCTCAACTTCTGGTTTGAAAAAACCGGACTAACAGTTACTGAAGAAAAGCAAGGCGACCTGTTACAAGCGATTAAAGAATTATCAATTTCACTTAAGCGTACGCTCACAGAAGCAGAGTTCCGTGAACTAGTAGCAGCACACCAGTAAAGTAAAAAGTGTAGATAGCGGGGTTGCATGAAAGATGCTGAAGAGCATTTGATGCAACCCTAACTTATTTTGAAGTAATTATTTTTTTTAAATAGAATGTAAGCGTTACGGGACGAGACATTCGTTTGATAATTCACATTCTTTCTGGAGGTTTTAAAATGTCAGTTAAAAAAGGTTTTCTGTTAACGACGCTAATGCTAGTTTCTGTTGTTTTAGTAGGATGTTGGCAAGAGGTTGATCGTACACCTGTAGAAAATACGGGACAAACGTTTCGGATGAGAGTGGCTCACGGTGGAAGTGAGGCGATGTTAACCCATCGTGCACTGTTGGTTGTTCAGGAAGAAATTGAGAGAAACTCTAACGGTCAAATTTCCGTTGAAATTTTCCCAAGCGGACAGTTGGGGGCAGATGCAACGGTCATATCGTCGATTCAAACCGGTGATATTGAAATGACGGTTCTTAACATTGGTGCACTGGTTCAATTTGCTGACTATCTTAATGTGATGTCAGTTCCGTTTGCATTTCCTAATCATGAAGTGGCGTTCAACGTGCTTGATGGAGAATTTGGTCAGTACATTTCAGACCGTATGGAAGAAGAAATGGGTGTGATTGGCTTAGGCTTTTGGGACTCGTTAGACTTCCGTCAACTTTCAACAAATCGACCAGTTCGCACGCCAAGTGATTTGTCAGGTATTCGCTTAAGAACCATGGAGAATCAAATTCAAATTGCAATTTGGCAAGCATTAGGCGCTAGTCCAACACCAATCACTTTTGCAGAGTTATATACTGCACTTCAGCAAGGAACCGTTGATGCTCAAGAAAATCCAATTGAAATCTTTACCATGATGCGCTTTTATGAGGTTCAAGATTACATGACCCTAACCAACCATTTATTCCAAACGGCTCATGCTATTGTTTCCCCTCAGTTTTACTATTCACTGCCACCAGATTTACAGGAGGTCGTTAGGGATGCAGTCAGAACCGGTATTGAGTTCCAGCGCACGGAGTTTATGGCTGATTACGAACAATTTATTGAAACGTTAATTGAGAATGGTATTGAAATCATCGAACTTACTGATGAGGAGTGGGCTTCATTTGTTGATGCAGCTTCTCCTGTAACAGATTCCATCCGCGAGCGTGTGGGTGATGAGTTAGTAGATCGCCTACAATCTGCTGTTGGTGATGAGACCTCCAGAGTAGCAGGAGAATAGGAAATGAAAGTTAATAATCGAATGTTAGGTCTTATGCTAGGGGTGTCAATTTTTTTAGGTATGTGGCAGATTCCGATTAATGGCTTAAACTCAGATGGACAATTATTTTTAGCTTTAACGTTGATGACAGTAACTTTCTGGGCATTTGGCGTGGCGCAAATGGGCTTTGTGTCAGGTTTGTATCTTGCTTTGCTTATTGTGTCGGGTGTTGCCACACCAGATGTGGTTATGTCACCTTGGGTAGGCTCTACCATGTATTTCATTATTGGAGCTTATATCATTGCTTCTGCGGTTAAACATTCTGGTTTAGGAGATCGCTTAGCGATGTATGTGATATCTAAATATATTACAACGTTCAAGAGTATTATTGTTGTTATTTTTGCTTTGCAAATTATGTTGAGTTTATTGATTCCTAACTCGTGGGCGAGAAGTTTGATCATCATGGCCATCATGAAGCAAGTAATAGATAATGCGAAAATTGGGACCAGAGATGCAGTAACGATTGGATTGACTGTGTTTGCTAGCTCGGTTCCTACATCGATGTTGTTTTTAACGGGAGAAAGTGCCATTAACTTATTGATCCTTGAGTACGTGGAGCAATCGGTTGGTTGGTTACAGTGGCTTCTTTATATGGGACCGCCAGCGATGGGGGCCATTCTTCTAACGATGGGAGCCATCCTGCTATTTTTTAAACCAACCAGTCAACTACAGATTGACCGTCAAATAATGACGGATAAATTTAATGCGTTAGGGAAGATGACGTTTAAAGAGAAAAAATTGATCGCTTGGTTGACATTAACCATTGTTATTTGGATGACGGATTCGTGGCATGGCATTGATATTGGATGGGCGACTCTTGGCCTTGTCATGGCGATGGGATTACCGGTTATTGGTGATGTGATTGACGTAAAACAATGGGGGGATGTTCCTGTTCACGTATTGATTTTCTTAACAGCCGCTATTGCCATTGGTCGTGTGGGACTTGTGGTAGGGGCTAACGAGTTTATCGCAAGCCTAATGTTTCCTATGTCAGTACCAGAAAACGTGATCTTAATGGGGCTCATCGTTGTTAGTGCTGCTGTTGTTGTTCACATGTTCTTGGGCAGTGTGATCGCTGTTTTGTCCATGGTTATACCTGCGACGCTTGCCTTTACAGCGAGTTTAGACATCAACCCTCTCATACCTGTTTTTATTACCTACATCGCTGTGTTTGGACATTATGTCTTACCATTTCATAGCATCAGTATTTTGGTCGGTGTTGGGGAGGAAAACGGATTATTTGAAAGTAAAGATGTGATGAGGTTAGGGTTGCCATTACTAGTTATGGTTTTTATTGTCGTGCTAGCTATTGGGCTACCTTGGTGGCACGTTGTATTGAATTAAGAAAGTGGAGGAAATTATGGCTATTCCAGTTTGTTTAGCAAAAAATGAAAAACTACGGGTATTCGGCTTTATTTCAGGTTCAGGAAAGACATTGTTTGAAGCTTACCATTTACAAAAAAAAATGGAAAGAAACGGAGAGTTTTGTCCCTTTGAAATTGTTGGGCTCTTTGTGAGTAAAGAAAATAGCAAAGGTGCAGAAGTTGCCGCAGAGCTTGGAATTCCAGTTGTCACTTTGGATATCAAAGCGTTTTATGAAAAGCGCGATGCGAAGATCACTGATATGTCCGTTCGAGCAGCGTTTGATCGTGAAGCGTTGAAGCTCATTGAGCCTTTTGAAATAGATGTTATTTTACTTGCTGGCTATGTTTGGGCAACAACGGATGAAATTTTAGCTAAGTATCTACTGATAAATGTACATCCAGCAGATTTATCGGTTGCAAAAGATGGTTTGCGCCAATTTGCAGGTAAAGACGGGGTTGGAGATACATTAAAAGCAAGGGCTAGTACGATTTCGTCAACGTCACATATTGCGACAAATATCATCGATGGTGGGCCTATCTTAATGATTTCCGAAAAGATAGAAATCGACTACACGTTGCATAAGGATGAAACTGAGAGGTTTCGCTATTATCTAGGTTTAGTGAATCAGCAGGGAAGGCTGCTTGGTGCACGTACGATTCTTGAAATTGCGTATGGAAACTTTACCAATGAAGAAAATGGTGCCATGCGCTACAAGGGGAATCTCATTCCAGCGGGGGTTAGAGTTGAGAGCTGGGAACAAAACACGCTAAAATTTTAAATACTTGATTATAATAGGAGGCAATTATGCTTACAACATCAATTCATTCACCAAAATCAGTTGCGGTTATCGGGGCTTCACTTAAGCCTGGCATTGGACGCGCTGTTGTTGAAAATATTATTTCATATGGATTTGAAGGTCCAGTTTATGCTGTAAATCGTCGTGCTGAGGATGTGCTCTTAGCAAAGGGTTATGAAACGGTATCAGACATCCCAGGAGAAGTAGATCTAGTTGTTATGACCATTCCATCTGCCGGTGTTCTTGAGGTGGCGGAAGAATGTGGGAAAAAAGGGGTTAAATCAATCATTTGTATCACTGCTGGATTTAAAGAAGTCGGCGGCGAAGGAATTGAAGCAGAGGAGAAGTTGCTTGAAATTATTCGCAGATATGATATGCGTATGACAGGTCCTAACTGCATGGGACTTATGTTTGCAGCTTCGAAGTTTAACGCAACCATCCTTTCAGGAGAAGTGAAGCCAGGAAATGTTGGGCTTATCAGTCAGTCTGGTGCTGTTGGTGCTACATTACTGGACAATTTGGTTGATTTAGGAATTGGACTTTCGGCAAATATCTCACTTGGGAACCAGGCAGATTTAAACGTTTGTGACTTCTTGGAGGTTTTGGGTCAAGATGAACAAACCGAAGTAATTGCCATGTATCTAGAAGCAATTCCTGATGCTAAGCGTTTCTACAACGTGGCCTCAAAAATCAACAAACCAATCTTACTTTTAAAGTCTGGAGCTACTGAAGCAGGGGCTTCTGCTGCATCTTCACATACGGGCTCTCTTGCTGGAGACGATGCTATTGCTGATGCACTTATCGCTAAATGTGGGATTAAACGTATGGAAACAATGGAAGAGATGTTTTTATCGCTTCCGGGCATCTCTATGATGCCTAAAGTAAAAGGCAATCGTGTATGTGTGGTTACAAATGCTGGTGGGCCAGGAATCTTAATCACTGATGCCTTAAGCAGACGTGGATTTGATGTTCCTGAACTATCAGAAAAAGAGCAGGCAGCATTAGCACCTAAGCTAATGGCTGAGGCTTCAGTACACAACCCAATCGATGTGGTTGCACCTGCACCACCTGAACACTTTGCAGCTTCTATTGAAGCAGCAGCGGCAAGCGGTGAATTCGATGCCATCGTTTTATGTTGTGTATCACCAGCGACCGCTAATACAACCGCAACAGCCGAAGGAACGCTGGAAGCAATTAAAAATGCAAACATTCCTGTTGTAAGCTGCTTCACAGGTAGAAGCATTGGTAAAGGTGCACGTGAATTCTTAATCGATGCTGGTGTACCTGCTTACCAATATCCAGAGCACGTGGCTTTCGTACTTGATAATATGAGAGAGCAAGCTGAAAAAGTAGCTGTTACATACGCTGAAGTGCCGACTGAAACGGTGGCTGCTGGTCAAGCATTATTAGAAAAAACATTGCTTGAGACTTACATGCCAAATGATGAAGCTTACCAATTATTAGATATTTTTGATATCGGTTATGCAAAAAATGCAGTGGTTAAAAACTTGGATGAGTTAGCAGCGCTAGAAATTAATTTCCCAGTTGTTGCAAAAATTGAACATCCTGAAATTGTTCATAAATCAGACGTTGGAGGTGTTGTTTTAAACATCGAAAGCAAAGAAGAAATGACTGAAATCTTTAATAAGTTCATGGATAAGTTTACAGGTGCTGTAGGAGTGTTATTCCAAGAGCAATTACCACGTGGAACTGAACTCATCTTAGGCTGTGCACAGGATCCAGAACTTGGCAATGCATTGATGGTAGGAATGGGTGGGACCCTCGTTGAAATCATGAACGATGTTGACTTCCTTTACCCGCCGATTAGCCGCGAAGAGGCTATGCGCTCGTTAGAAAAACTAAAATGTTTCCCACTGCTTGAAGGATATCGTGGGGATGCAGGTGTCAACATTGAAAGGTTAATTGATATGATTGTTAAGACAGGCGATATGCTTGTGGCTCTACCAGAAATCTCAGAGCTAGACTTAAATCCAATTATTTATCATGAGAAACGTGATTTGTTTATGGCTGCTGATGTTCGTATCAAGCGTGGTTAAGGGGAGCGGGGAATGCTATGAGCTCGTATCGTGTGAAGAAAAATCAAGTTTTTGCTGAAACGGATCGTGAATATTTGACCGCCGATATTTATATTCCCGATCACAAAAAAAACATGCCAGCTGTGATCTTAATTCATGGAGGTGCCTGGATCTATGGTTCAGCAGAGGATTATACCGAATGGTGTATCGCTTTGGCAGAACGAGGAATTTGTGCCATGAGCATTAACTACCGCTTATCGACGCCGACCTATCATTCTTATCCAGGGGTAATCGACGATGTGGAATCAGCTATTAAATATTTAGTGAAAAAAGCAGGAGAGTGGGGGATTGACCCTTATAACATGGGGTTGATTGGCGATTCAGTAGGTGCTCAGCTAGCATTTATGACCTTGTTTCGTCACGCCTACGCCTCCTCAAAAATCAAATTAATTGTTGGTGCTTACGGTGTGTATGACCTGCCTAGTTGGCTAGACTATGCCGATAAAAAATGGCCGGACAATAGCCATCCTGATCAACCAAGCTTTGTTCGGAATTTAATTGGCAAAGATCCCACTAGGGAACGTGGTCTTTACGAGTCGGCTTCACCCTACTATGAAATTGACCATGTCATGAGAGAAAATCCATTGATTAAGGCCGATGTTTTTCTCACCTGGGGAGAAGATGATGGCTTTGTGCCAGCGGAGCAGTCCATAAGGTTTGTTGAAAAGTTGAAGCAATACGAAGGACGTATCAACCTTAAAACCATGAGCTTAAAAGGAGTGGGACATTTGTGGTTTCCGCGAGATACAACCTGTGGTTTTATTAACTCACTAGACAAATATCCTTTATCTGAAGTATCACCAAGCATTCTTGAGTTTATTGAAGCAAGTTTTAAAAGCCCACGATTTGTTTCTTCCGATGAGAACTATCAAGGTCGTGAAGATTATGCGTCGTCTAGGACTTTTCGTTTAACACGAATGAAATAAAAACGTTAGGAGTTGGGAAAATGGGAACCTATCGCGTACTAAAGAATAAAGTATTTACCATCACAGACAGGGAGCATTTAACTGCCGATATTTATCTACCAGAAGGAAAAGAGAACATTCCATCTATGATTTTAATTCATGGGGGAGGCTGGAAATTTGGAACCGCAGAAGCTTATACCGAATGGTGTATTGCTTTAGCTGAACGAGGGATCTGTGCCATGAGCATTAATTATCGTATGTCAACGCCAACCTATCATGGCTATCCAGGTGTGGTCGACGACGTGGAAGCGGCAATGAATTACTTAGTAGATCATGCCCATGAATGGGACTTAGATCCATATAATATGGGTATTATGGGAGACTCATCAGGTGCACATCTTGCCTTTATGACCATTTTCAGACACGAATACACGTCGGCTAAAATTAAGTGTATTGTAGGTGCTTACGGGGTATACGATCTGCCTGCATGGTTGGATTATGCCGATGAGAAATGGCCAACCCAGCCGAATGTAGTGAGAAGTTTAGTGGGTGAAGATTATGAGACGAACCGAGAAGCATACGAAGAAGCATCGCCTTATTACATTATCGATAAGGCCATGTCAGATAATCCGTTGATTAATACAGATGTTTTCTTGACATGGGGAGAGGATGATGGCTTTGTACCAGCCAGCCAGTCACATGCATTTGTCGAAAAGTTAAAGCAATACGAAGGGCGTATCAAGTTAAAAACAGCGGGACTTGCTGGTGTAGGACACCTTTGGTTTCCAAAAGACATTACCTGTGGTTTTATAAATCCACTGGATAAGTATCCTTTATCAGAAGTGGCACCACAAATTCTAGAGTTTATTGATGAATCTTTTAGTAGGCCAAGGTTTAGGCCGTCTCAGTATGAAGGTGAAGCGGACTACTTAGCATCTAAAACCTATCGTGTTTCTAGAATGAAGTAATATAAATCCTCATTAGAAAAGGAGTTTTTACATGAAAGCTGTCATTAAGTTTTTAGATGAAAGTTTTGAAGAAGTGTTAATTGGCTTATGCATGGGATACTTTGCTTTAGCAACTTTTGTACAAGTGTTTTTCCGATTTGTTCTGCGCTCACCCTTAGCATGGACCGATGAAACAGCACGCTACGCCTTTATTTGGATGGTGTTTTTAGGGGCAGCTGTTGCCGTAAAAAAGAAAACACACATTAGAGTGGATTTATTAGAGTTGTTAATTAAAAATGAGAAAGCGAAAGGTGTATTAGAGTTTATCAACTGGGCGTTGTTCTTAGTTTTTGCCGTAATTACTACCTTTATTGGAATTCACGTTACAAGTGGTCTCTTACGCTTTCCTTACGGATCACCAGCTTTAGATATTTCCATGTTTTGGGTGTTTTTGTCCTTGCCAGTAGGGATGGGGTTGACTAGTTTAAGGATTGTGCAACATATGATTAAGCGCTATGTCTTGAAAATCAAGGATGAGCCGAAGGAGGAAGTAGCATAATGGGTATTTTATTTCTTATTTTCTTTGGTTTAATCTTACTTGGAACGGTGTTTCCAGCTGCTCTTGGTTTAGCGTTATATCAAAACTCTATGTTTGCAGGCGATGCCTCTCTAGGATTTATTGCGAGACACATGGTAACCTCGATGGATAATTTTACCATTCTAGCGATTCCCATTTTTATGCTTGCAGGTGAGGTCATGGGGCAGGCAGGTATTTCTAAACGCCTGTTTGATCTCTCTAATTCTTTAGTTGGTCGCTTTAGGGGTGGTTTACCAATGGCAACCATTGTAACATTGGTTCTATTTGGTGCGGTTTCTGGTTCAGGACCAGCCACACTTGCTGCTGTTGGGTCAATTATGATTCCGCTACTCGTTAAGCAAGGATATGACAAGAAATTTGCTGTTGGGATTACAACAGCTGGGGCAGGCGTAGGAATTATTATTCCGCCGTCGATACCGATGGTAATGTATGCCATTGCCGCTAATCAATCTATTGGTGACATGTTTGCAGCAGGTGTTATTCCTGGTTTATTAGTCGGAGCCTCTCTTATGATTTATGCTTACTTTTACTGCTTGAAGAATCCGATCAATATCATTGACGAGGAACTTAAGCCACAGCCATTAAGAAAGACGCTAAAAGAAGGGATCTGGGCAATTTTAACGCCATTTATTATATTAGGTGGAATTTACGGTGGCATTTTCACTCCAACGGAAGCAGCTGCTGTGTCCTTGGTATATGCGATTTTAATTGGGATTTTTATTTACAAAGAAATTACCATTAAAGACCTTCCAAAATACGTATATAACGCAGCAGCCTTAAATGCACCTATTTTAATCATTGTTGCCTTATCCAGTGTGTTTGGTCGCATTTTAACCTTCGAGGGAATCCCAGCAATGGTCGCAGATTTAATGCTTGGTATTACAGAGAATCCATGGATTTTATTGATCTTAATTAATCTTTTGTTGTTAACCGTTGGAACGTTTATTGATACCTTGTCGAAAGTAATCATTATGACACCAATTCTACTTCCAATGATCGTGGCAGTCGGAATCGATCCGGTTCATTTTGGTGTGATTATGATTGTCAACTTCTCAATTGGGTTAATCACACCACCGACAGGTATTAGCTTATTCGTAGCAGCTGCTATGACCAAAATACCGTTCCTTGAACTTTCCAAGTCGATTATAAAGCCAATGTTCGCCATGTTGATCGTTTTATTATTGGTGACATTTATTCCAGCCTTGTCATTAATATTGTTATAAAAAAAGGCTTAATTAGAAAGTGTCAAGCAGATTGCTTGGCGCTTTTTAAGCACGTTTTCAAGTAGCAAAATCTGTCTAAATGTGATATATTACACGTATGATTTCAGGAGATATCCTAAGCAATTATGAGAGGAAGCGTTGAGATGAATTTGAACAGTACTGCAACAGAAATAAGAAAATCGATTGTCAACATGATTTATCATGCAAAATCCGGCCATCCAGGAGGGTCATTGTCAGCTGTCGACGTGGTTAACTACCTGTATGCTAAAGAAATGAACGTGGATCCGAAAAGTCCAAAGGATCCAAATCGCGATCGCTTTGTATTGTCGAAAGGTCATGCAGCACCAGTTTTATACGCAACCTTAGCTGAATATGGTTTCTTTGATAAAGCATTACTACCAACGCTACGTAAGTTGGATTCCCCGCTACAAGGACATCCAGATAGCAATAAAGTGCCTGGAATCGACGTATCTACTGGATCTTTAGGACAAGGAATCTCCAATGCGGTAGGGTTGGCATTAGGAACTAAAATGGATGATTCATCTGCTCGTATCTATGCGCTTTTAGGTGATGGTGAACTACAAGAAGGACTCGTATGGGAAGCCTTTATGTCAGCGGCTCATTATAAATTAGATAATTTAGTTGCGGTGATTGACAGCAATGGATTACAGATCGATGGAAACATTGAAGACGTGATGGACGTTGGCTGCTTAGTAGATAAGTTTAAATCATTTGGATCCCATGTGATTGAAATTAACGGCCATAACTACGAGGAAATTGTAGCTGCTTTCGATGAGGCAAAAGCCACAAAAGAGAAGCCAACGGTCATTATTGCTAACACCATCAAAGGTAAAGGTGTAGCCTTCATGGAAGGTCAAGCAGGATGGCATGGGAATGCACCGAGTGAAGAACAGTTAAACATTGCCTTAGAAGAGTTAGCAAAGGAGGCCAAATAATGGGACTAGCAACACGTGAAGCATATGGAAAAGCATTGGTTAAAGTAGGGGCAGAAAATAAAGACATCGTTGTACTTGATGCCGACCTTTCTGGCTCAACAAAAACAGCTGGATTTGCAAAGGAATTTCCTGAGCGTTTTGTTAACGTCGGGATTGCCGAGCAAAACTTAGCAGGCGTTGCAGCAGGACTTGCAGGTTATGGAAAAATCCCATTTGCCTCGACTTTCGCCGTATTCGCAACGGGTCGTGCCTTTGAGATCATTCGCAATTCGATTTGTTACCCGAATCTAAACGTTAAAATTGCAGCGACACATGCCGGAATTACAGTTGGAGAAGATGGCGGATCTCACCAGTCGATTGAGGACATTGCTTTGATGAACTCTCTACCAAATATGTCAGTGATCGTACCGGCAGATGCGCGTGAAACGGAAGAAGTGATCGCTTATGCAGCGAAGCATCAAGGTCCGGTTTACATACGTCTTGGAAGGCTTGCAGCAGAAGATATCTTTGATGAGTCGTATACTTACGAATTCGGAAAAGGCGTTCAGTTGACCACCGGCGACGATGTAACCATCGTAGCGACAGGGCTAATGACTGCAAAAGCAAAAGAGGCAGCTACAGCTTTGAAAGCGGATGGAATTAATGCACGTGTGATTCATATTCCAACCATTAAACCAATTGATCGTGACATCATAGAAATTGCTGCCAAAGAAACGAAATTCATTGTGACTTGTGAAGAGCATTCAGTTATCGGTGGTTTAGGATCCGTGGTTGCGAATGTAACCTCTGAAACATATCCTACTAAAGTGGTTAAAATTGGCGTTGATGATGTGTTTGGTGAATCAGCAACACCAGCTCAATTATTAGAAAAGCACGGATTAACAGCCGAAAATATTGTTAAAGTTGTTAAAGAAAACATTTAGCAACGGAGGAGTTTAGAATGAAACTATTTGTCGATACAGCTAACATTGAAGAAATTAAGTTGGCCAATGATTTAGGCGTTATTTGCGGTGTGACAACAAACCCGTCGTTGATTGCAAAAGAAGGTCGCGATTTTAAAGAAGTTGTTACTGAAATTACGTCGATTGTAGACGGACCGGTTTCAGCAGAGGTTATTTCTCTAGAAGCGGATAAAATGGTGGCTGAGGCAAAAGAACTTGTTAAAATTCACAAGAACATTGTCATCAAAATTCCCATGTGTGCAGAGGGGTTAAAAGCAACGAAGCAGTTAACAGCTCTTGGAATTAAAACCAACTTAACGCTGATTTTCTCTGCAACGCAAGCCTTACTAGCTGCACGAGCCGGTGCAACGTATGTTAGTCCGTTTTTGGGGCGTTTAGACGATCTAAGTCAAGACGGTGTTACTCTGATCGAAGACATCGTCGAAATTTTTGAAATTCATGAAATTGAATCTGAAATCATTTCTGCTAGCGTTCGTCACCCAATGCATGTTATGGCTGTGGCAAAGGCCGGCTCTCACATTGCAACAATTCCGTACTCAATCATTGAGCAAATGATTTCTCATCCCTTAACGACCTCAGGAATTGAGAAGTTTTTAAAAGATTGGGAAGGGGCACAAGGTTAAAGGTTTAACTAATCAAAACTACTCGTTTGGAGTAGTTTTTTGGTGCTCAAAGTAGTATAATGACTATTAGGAAAATGATTACAATTCGATGAATGCAAGGAGAGTAAATAGACATGATACGTAGAGAGTTAGCAATGGAATTTTCACGGGTAACGGAAGCTGCTGCATTAGCAGGTTATAAATGGTTAGGACGAGGGGATAAAAACGTTGCAGATGGTGCGGCAGTCGAGGCCATGCGCCATATGTTAAATCAAATCCGTATCAATGGAGAAATCGTCATTGGTGAAGGTGAAATTGATGAAGCACCAATGCTTTACATTGGTGAGAAAGTTGGCTTTGGTGGAGAAGAGGTTGACATTGCTGTTGATCCGATTGAGGGAACTCGCATGACGGCCATGGGCCAAGCTAACGCATTAGCTGTTATTGCTGTTGGTGAAAAAGGCTCATTTTTAAATGCACCAGATATGTACATGGAAAAAATCGTTGTTGGACCCAAAGGAAAAGGGATGCTAGATCTAAATAGCTCCCTTGAAGATAATATTAAACGTGTTGCAACAGCGGTTGGAAAGGATTTATCGGCTTTTACCGTGATGATCCTTGATCGGCCAAGACATAAAGAGGCGATTAAACGCATGCAAAAACTTGGTGTTCGCGTATTTGCATTCCCAGATGGGGACGTTGCTGCTTCGATCCTAACCTGCATGCCATTTAGTGAAGTGGACATGCTATATGGCATTGGTGGTGCACCAGAAGGTGTGATTTCGGCAGCGGTTATTCGTGCATTAGACGGCGACATGCAAGGACGACTGGTATTACGCAAAGATGCAGTAGAAGCAACGGAAAAAGTATTAGCACTTAGTGAAGATGAAATGGTACGTTGTGAGAAAATGGGTGTTACGCCAGGTGAAATACTAAAAGTCGAGGACATGGCAAGAAGCGAAGACATTATTTTTGCTGCAACAGGTATCACAAAGGGTGATTTATTAGAGGGAATTACTAGTGCTGATGGGATTGCAAAAACTGAGACCTTGCTCGTGAGAGGAAAGTCTCGCACCATTAGACGCATTCAGTCGATTCACTACCTAGATCGCAAAGATGCTGAAATAAAAGATTTGATTCTTTAACAAAAGGCAGGAGGGATTAGACATGCGGATCGGCCATTCAAAAGACGTTCATCAATTAGTAGAGGGGAGACCACTTATTTTAGGTGGTGTTACCGTTGATCACTCTCATGGATTACTGGGGCATAGCGATGCTGATGTTTTAGTTCATGTGGTGATTGAATCAATCATCGGAGCTCTTGCAAAGGGCGACATTGGCACTCACTTTCCAGACACGGATCCACAATACAAAGGTGCTAACTCAATGAGGTTATTAGAAGTGACGAAGCAAATGCTAGATGACTCGGAGTACAAAATCGCTAACCTTGATGCTACCATTTTTGCAGAACGACCAAAAATGCGACCCCACATTGGTCAAATGTGTCAGAACATAGCAGATGTACTAGAAATTCAGATTGATCAAGTAAATGTTAAAGCGACCCGTGGTGAAAAAATGGGGTTTATTGGTCGCGAAGAAGGCATGGCTGCAGAATGTGTGTGTTTACTTGTTAGAAAAGTAGTGAGAGTATAAAATGATTGTAAACCACAGGCTCGCTTTATGAAAACTCGATCATTCTTCTAGTTGATACGTTAAGAAAATAGCCGTGGTAGTGTCAATTAAAAGTTGGAAAAACTAGAAGAGAAGAGGCACGTGTTAAACGTGTCTTTTACTTAGATTTTAAATTAGAGAATAGATTTAATG
>JGI24703J35330_11748837_pt1 | contig 44176 bp, 40 predicted proteins | sample TergutNt197P1_FD_35330 | JGI IMG/M metagenome (IMG submission 35330)
GCATCAATACAGCTTCCATATCGTCCATGAGTTGCATATTCACGTCCAAATCAACTAGATAGTAGTAACGTTGCACAATTTTATTACAAAATCCATGAAATGTTGAAATGTTCGCATAGGGAAGCTTATATAACTGCTGTTGCAAATGGGTAGAATGAGGGTCCTCAGCTAAAGCATCATTTAGACGTTCGCGGAGCTTTTGATCCATTTCTCGTGCGGCTAAGTTGGTGAAGGTGACGATTAAGAACTGATCGACATTGATCTTGTCCTCAGTAATTTTTCTCATCAAACGCTCCACTAAAACGGTCGACTTCCCCGAACCAGCACCCGCTGCAACGAGGATTTCCTTACTTTTTGATGTGATGGCTTGTAATTGTTCCTGATTAAATTTTGTTGTCATAGTATCAACTCGCAGTTTTTTCCTTTACAAATGTACATGTTTGTGGTAGAATAACATATAATAAAAAGCGGAGATGTGTAGCTGTAACTACACTCCCCTAGGTCGTTAAAAGACGATGACAGACTATTGAAAAAAAGTAACCGACAAGCCCTCAAAGCCTTAGACGGTTACTTTTTTATAGTTGCTTTGCCACCGTCTCAAACTTCCATATAGGTAGTATACCACACCTTAATATAAAAGTCGATTTTTTTCTTTTGAAAATTTTTTTATGTTGCTACATTTGATCTGTCATAAACACGCCTCATGACACTGTTAAAAATAGTCTGTGGCACTTCCAGTAACAAAACACCTAATAAAGTAACAGGAACGAGTTGCCAGAAGGTTAATTGAAAAATATCAGTAGAAGCGATTAAATTAATAATAGCTAAAAGAGACATGCCAATGACTAGTGTCCCTACTAATAGCATGAACAACCTCAATTACAATAATACCTTTTTTGGATGTAAACGAACAACCCTAATGATTGGAATCACCGTTGCAAGCAATACTACACCTAGTCCAATGACATAAAAATACAAAACAGTTGCAACATTTAAACGAACTTCATAAGTGGCTAACATTTCCTCATGTGTAAGCTCAAAGCGATATCCCAATTCTTCTAGTAAATGGATCTCATCAACCCTATGATGAGATGGTTGAGCTAAATCACGTCTCAACATTTCATGAGATAGTCTATTTGCTAAAATATTCCCAGCAAATAAAGCAAGTGTCATCCCGATAAGTGTCAGAGTAACCACTTCCATGATGATTTGCCAGACAATTTTTCTCTTATGTTCTCCCAATGCCAAGTACACACCAATTTCATGTTTGCGATCATACAAAAACAATAGCACAAGTAAACCTACTAGTAAAAAAGTTGCACCTATTGTCCCTAGCAAGATAAAATCAGAAATTCCTAGCATACTATTCATTGATATCGAAATGTCATCAAATCCACGTGAATAGTCAACTACCCGCCAATTGCCTGGTAGATCCTCAATCCGCCTTGCAAAATCAGCGGTATCAGTTGGACTGTTTAACAAAAATATATTTTGAAAAAAGATCGCATCAAACCCAACCCATCCTTGTGCCCTTGCATGAAACAGTTGTTCTGCCAAAGCATTGGGGACATAAACACGGTGCATCGCTTGTCTTTTATGAAGGATATATTCAGCATACGCATAAGCAGGTGCATCTTCTGAGGGAGCTTGTAACATGATATTAAAAATGCCAATGACTTCAAGTAAAAACGTTTCTTCAACAAGCGGTGGTCGCTCGCGGTGTTCTGTCAGGATACCACTTGCATCCTCAGTATAGTCAAAGACAACGACTTGTACTTCAAAGTGTGAACCCACATCAAGGTGATTAACCTCTGCAAACCCTGTTGTAATAAGTACAGGATAGCGCTCATTATCGCTTATCATATCAGAAGCATCAAAACTTCTCCCCCTTACAAGTTCTACAAAGGAGTGACGTACGTCGATAAATTCAGGTGTACTAACCCCCATCACACTAAGCCCCATCCCCAAGTCCACATCATAACCTAGTGGTAGAGGTGAGTACATGGATGCATCTTGCCAAGCGATCATTCCTGGTGCTGTTACCCCCCAAGTCATATCAATGGCATAATCAAACGCTTGCACTTCAGGAAAAGAACCCATTGTACGTAAAAGTTCAGAGGTTAAATGTTCTCTTGCGGTGTATGCGCCTTCATTTTCACTAAAGCCATCCATGATGGTAACAACAGCTGGCATCCTTCTCCTTAAATTTGCATCAGTATTGATAATCGCTTGGCGAACAGAAATTGACCCTGATACGAGTATGCCTAAGAGGATTACCAACAGTAAAAAAACACATGATTTAACAGGTTGTCGAAAAATACTTTTGATCGCACGATTAAAAAAATTCATTCTTTTTACTCCTCAACCTCTTCAATGATAATAAATAGGGTTTCAAATTCAAGGGTTTCTATTTGGAATTGATTGCTAGATAAAATCGTGAGTGCATAAATCCCTTCATCTATCGTAAGAAGCTCAGAAAAGTCAATTCTCCTGTTTCTTTCGTCAAATACAAATTCATGTTCAAACATTAGTTCTTGTGTTGCAACATCATAAAGTCTAATCACGTAATGTGTTTCTGAATCCAACCAGTCAGTCTCTTTTGTCAACATAAAATGTCCACCATAAACAAGCTTTGCATCACGATATCCATCTAACTCAATAAGGTTTGTCTCACCTGTTAATGCATCTAAAATAATGGTTTGACTCTGGTCTCCAACTGGTGCATTTTCAGTAATCACAACATAGTTCCCATAAACATGAAAGCCAGACTGCCGAAAATTTGACTGCGAAAACGATTGAATTTCATTTGTTTCTAGATCGACCAACCCATAATGGATATTTTCTTCATCATCGACGATCGTTGCCCAAAAAGCGAGTTGCTTTTCACCCATCAACTGAATGTCACGTGGAATGTGTGCTTGCAGATCAGCGATCACAGTTGTTTCGTTTGTGTGGGGACAATAGGAATAAATATGATGCCAGAAAGGATAAAGAAAAGTTAATCTTTCTTCTTCATATAAAATAATTGCTCTATAATCATTGATAATTAAATGTGAATCCGTAATTTCAACCGCTTCTATCAAATTAAGTTGTTCATCCAACAGATAGAAAATCACATCAATATTCACTGTTCCATCCCCATATAAGTGTATACTGCCATCGAATCCAATTAAACCAAAAACACCATAATAATTCTCGCCAATTCGTCGGGGCTGAAAAAACTGCATATCCTCCTCAGGAGCAATAAATTCAGCTATCTTTTCGTTAGTTAATAGATCAAATAAAAATACATTCCTTCGCTCAAAGGAGTTAACAACAAACGGTACACTATCCAAGTTCATTTCATTGATGTCCTCAATTAACCGAACAGTTACATCAGGTGTATTTACTTGCTCTTTATTGCTACAAGCGACTAAAATAGCCAGAATAAATAGTCCGATCATCATTCCTTTTTGATACTTCTTATCCATCATCTTTCCTCCTCATTCACTTGTACGGGTTCATGATTGATAAAAAAAGTAATCCGACTTGTTACCTCAAGTCCGCCATAAACAAAGAAAATGATTAGTATTTTTCTAAAGAATAATATGCTTCTTTGCTTGCTTGGCTAATTCTAAATCATGAGTAACATACACAACGGCTTTGCCTGATTCATTTAACTTCTTTAATAATTCAAATACGATATCTCGGTTCTTGGCATCCAAGTTTCCAGTTGGTTCATCTGCAAAAACATAATCTGATTCTTTCAAATATAGACGTGCAATTGCAATGCGTTGTTGCTCACCACCTGAGAGTTGATAAATCTTCTTTTTTAGCATAGCGGGGTTCAAATTAACAAAATATAATGCCTCTTTTATCAACGATTGCTTATCCACATCTTTGCGATACTCAAGAGCAATTTTCAAATTCGCTTCAACCGTTTCATTTTCAATCAAAGCATAATTTTGGAATAGATAACCGAACTTCTTCCGTTGTGCCATCATAATTTCTTTCCGTTTCAAATTCTGAGCACCTTCAACAACTATTTCCCCAAAATCTGGCTTCTCAAGGAGACCGAGCATATTTAAAATCGTCGTTTTTCCTTTTCCAGATTCACCTGTAATGGCAACAAAATCACCTTTTTCAATTTTAAGATTAAAGTCTGATATAACCGCTTCATTGTTAAATGCCTTTGTTATGTTTATCGCTTCTAACATGCTACCGTTCTCCTTTCATTATTTCGGCAAATGATTTTTTCTGTAAGTGCTTTTCAAAAACCAAAGCCACAGCAACATCAATGGTTAAAAATATAAGCCCAATTAAAAATATCCTGACGTTTGAAAGTGAACCAATAATGAAAACAAGCGGAATCGTGTAGCCCAAGAAACTGATAATAAAATATTTATTTCTTTGAAGCGGGCTGTATCCCAAAGTTCCCTTCAAAAAAAGCTTAAACTTATTGCGCTCAAAGTAATTTACCATCAAATTGTAAGTAACTGTTAGGCTTGCTACAACCAAGGCAATCATAAAACCAACCAGGCGGATAAGTTGTCCTTGTAATTCCATAATAAGACGTCCATTTTGATCAAATACGGCACTAACACGTGGAATGGCAGATTCTAACCCGAAATAAACTAAATGCAATAAAATTTCATCATAAGCATTGATTGCATCTGTTTGAAAATAAAAACTAGTGGTCATTTTAGCACTTAAGAAACTAGGGTCTAGATTTCCTGTATAAATAACTGCAATTGGATCTAAAATTCTCCCTCCTGTTTCAGGTCGAATAGATGGATCAAAAGAAAAATAATATTGCTCATCTCTAACATAAATAATATTGATACTCAATGACTCTATCGGTGTTTCATTCAGTTCAAGATCAAGGGCACGATTATAAATATTAGATACAATCACCTTTTGACTATAGAATTCTTCTAAATATAGCTCTACTATTTCTTCTTCATAATACATTAATCTTTCTGGGACTAAGATATTTAATATATCATCATCAAAGATAATTTGCTCGATAATTGCTTCACCATTAAAGGCTTCAATCGGATTGAGGATTAAAAAATTGGGGCTGATCGTTATTCGATGACGACTATTAGGAGAAAATGCTATAGCTGGTCCTAAATCCATCTCATTGAAGAACATAAATTCATCATCTAACCAACCAATATCACCCGTACTCATCATAAATCCAGTATAATATTCTGACATAGCATCATAAAATGCCACTTTTCTTTCGCTATAACCCCTTTCGATAGCGAAGTCATCTCTTAATTGTCCTACATTGGTAACATTCACTTGATATACATTTCTGGCAATATCCCAATAAGAGAGATGGTCTAATCTTAGATTCATTTCCCGCAAGGTGATACTAGAAAAATTAAATATGATTAGAAAAAAGAAAGTAAACGTTATTTTCAAAGCATGATTAAACAATTGCATAGCTAAGTAAGGCTTTTTCCCTTTTACCAAACTTATTGAATTTGATCTTTTTAAATAAGCTAGCATTACGATATTGACAATAATTAAATAGATGATAATAAGAATACCACTTAGTAAAGAAAAATAAAGGGTGAAGTCACTCAAAAAGCCACCATATCCTAGATGAATGTTATATATAATAGCAATAATATAAGCAATCACGACACTTAGGCTAAACAACTTCAAAAGCTCAATGACACTTAAATAAATCACTTTATATGTCGAATAACCATGTAATGAAAAAATCGAACTGGATTTTAACTTGCTAATCGCATACTGGACAGATGAGCCAATCATGATCAAAAACATAACAAAACTTGTAGAAGCGAACTCAAAGAATTGCATGGGTGTTGAGAATCCATCTAAGCCTCGTATTAGAATGTTTGCGGTTGCTTCTCTAAAATAAGAAACTTCTGCAAGTAAAATATTCTCAGCTAGTTCATCTATTAAAGAATAAACTAGCTGCAGATTATTTGTGTGGATATAGTAAACACCATCAAGAGCAAAATTTTGAGGGCTATCAATTCCACTTATTACAATTTCAAAATCAGGCATCATATTATCAATTAACCCTACCTGTGTTGTTTCACCAGTTTCTATATTGCTAACAAACTCATTCGTCCCCATGGCAGGGTATCGCCCTGTATTGAGCGTTACAACTCCATCTAGAGTAACATCTGTCGTATAAAACGCAATACGGGTTTCATCTAAGAACACAACACGTGAAACATGTAAATCCTCTTCTCTAAACAATGCCAAAAACATCTCATAATCTTCTAAACGATCATCGAAATTTAGAGTAACAGCTATCACATCATCTACTAGTAAACTGTTTAGATGATTCCCCTGGAGTAATAAAAAGACATAAAAAGACATCATACTTAATTGTATAATAAATAAACAACTTAAAATTTTTTTCATAAAAACATTCCTCACAAAAAGAATATCATACATATCCTTTTTATTGTATGATATTAATGATATTAATTATTGAGCTAGATTCCAAAACGTTCGATTTCCAGAAGCTGTCCTAGATCGTTGTGCATTTGCCATAGTTCCAGGTTCTCTCCAAATAGTTTGTGTATCTCCACTGGAAGATCGCGCTGTTGCTCGCCCCCAAGTATCTACGCTATTTCTTACACTGCTAACTGCCAACCTTCCTCTAGTCCTTGACCTCACTGTATTTGAACTGGTTACAAAGGTAGTATTGGCAATCCAGTCATTAAGTGTCACCGATGAATTGCCAGTTAATACACTTATCCATTGTCCACGTAAAAGAGCCCTCCCATCTTCAAAAGATACTTCTGACCATCGACGATCTCCAGCACTTACTGGGAGTGAAATGGTACCTAACAACAAAAATGCTACGAGCATTGCAATAAAAACTTTCTTAATCTTCTTTAACATAATAAATCCTCCTTGTATTGTGTATTTATTCTAGAATATTCCCAAGAGATATTAAACATTAACTCTTGAAAATACTAAAAGGTGTAATGTTCCTTGCATTATATAGCAAATAATGTTCTAATAAAGACTTTATCATAACTAAATATCAAAGTCAACACTTTTCGCTATATTTTTATAACATTTATTGAAACTATAGTTGAATGATACTAAGTCTAGATATTCATTTGTCAATTACTGCTCATAATCTCTCTTTTCCATTTTCTTTAATAACTTTATTTTAATATCACACTCCCCTTCTTTACTTAATGATCATCTAAACATTTATCTACTGGACTCCCCCCTTTCAACCTCCTCTCTTTTTCTTAGTTAATAGTTTATCAAATATTGTCAAAAAAGTGAATAGCATTTATCACCTCATTCAACGTGTTTATCACCTCATCATTTAGCATATTTTATAAGATCGCTTATTCTTGCACTTAATTGCTATTTTCACATCACCTTAACTGATTGCAAACAGCTAATACACACCTTTTAGTTGCTCTAAAACAGCTGCTCGATAAGTAACACCTATCGGTATTTGCAAGTCATCACCATGTTCATCATCAAACGCTAACACAAGATAATTGTCTGCTTCATAAAGTCGCTTAATCATTCTTTTATTAACAATCCAACTGGCATGGCAACGAATAAAATCACCGCTACCGTTGTACATCTCCATAAAAGCCTTCATTGTCATTTTTTTATCCGCAGTAAAAAATGTATGTTTGTTAACGTCATAAATCGTTGCTTCCACATAGTTCCCATTTGACTTCACATAACATAAATCAGTAATATTAAAAGCCGCACTTGGGAACATGATTCGACGACTTTTGTTATTGATGACCTCATCATATGCTTCAACTAACGCTGCTGTTAAACCCTCAAGCAACTTATCTTGCACCACACAATACATATTCTTTCGATACGTTCGACGTAAATAAAGTTCTGTTTGATCATCCTGTTCTTCTAAAACAACGATGATTGGCAATGTAGGGTTTCGTTTGATGGAAAACTTGATAAGTACTTCACTGTTCCTATCAGATAACTTTTTAGTTGTCACAAGGATATCTACTGGTTCATGCTCAATGATCTGTTTAGCTGCACTAAGTTTCGTTTCTTTTAAGAGATGCACCTCATATAGCGGTTCTGGAAATGTGTCGTAAATGAGTCTTGAAATTTTATTTTCTAATGCCACGCCTGTTGTACAAATTAAAATCACGATCTTGTTTTTCATATCCACACCAACTTTTCACACTTTTAAACTTATTTTCTGTCCTTTTTTTTCTTCGCTACATATTTCCAAAGCCAGATACCCAACCCGACTACTGCTAGAAAAAGATACAGCAAAACGCCGCCAATGGGGTTTTCTTCTACCCATCTATATAAGCTACTATTCACGTCATTCATCTCCCTTCACATCACTTCTCTAAAAAGCTTTTAATTTCCAAATAAATTATAAACTTATTTTTAAATTTTTACTATAGCATTTGTCCTAGATTTTCCGTCGATTCCAATGTTATAATTTGTCGAATGAGAGAAAATATTTGACAATGCTGAATAAATCTGATAAAATCTTTAATTACAGAAATATTTTAAGCTTTCTGGGAGGTGAATGATTTGTCAAATAAAAAGAAGTTCGCCTTAAAGGTGGCAACACTGTTAATTGCTTTTGCAGCTGCTATTCCTTTTAATAGTTGTGTGACCTGGTTAGGTGAAGCTGATTTGCCAAAAGAAATATAAAAAGAAGATGTGACTGGCGTTAACTCCCAATCGCATCTTCTTTTTTAGGCTCTTTGTCAATAACTGTGTGTAAAGTTTTTTAATTTTTTTTTAACTATGAGTTAAGCTCAAAACTTCAAAATATTAACTGACGGTTAATGTCAATAGATGCGCTATTTTCTAGAAAAGTGATTATTAGTTGTGTATTTTCTTTCACATCGAAGTTTCGGCTTGTTTGAAAGCATTATGAAAACAGCAATAAACATCTTGATGAATTTGCTTTGCTAGGTTAGATAGGTATTAGTTTGGATTGTTCCTTCTCTTTTTGTTTTTTCTTGCGAGCGATCTTTATTGGATTATACTCGTGGATCATCAAGATACGGGCTTTGAATCTCACAAAACTTCTGTAGCCGAATGCAATCCTCTTGATAACTTTAATTTGGTTAATAATTCCTTCGAGTATACCATTTGAGTATTTAGTTTCTAATGCTGCTGTAACTGATGGGAGATAAGCTATCAATGTTTCAGCTGAGGTTTTTAGATAGTCAGAGATGTTTTTTGGGAGAGTTTGAAGCGCTCTGGTTAGCCTTTCTGGGTTCTTTGTTTTAATTGCGTGTATAAGTTCTTGGTAGAACTCGTAAGAAATGCGCAGCTGCTCATTGATAGTGAGGATCTCTTCAACAACTTTTTTTTGAGTTGTCTTTTTTCCTGCAAAACACCAGAAAAATTTATATTCAAAATCGTCAAGATCCTCAGAGTATTTTAATAGTAGCTTCCAATACCTTTTCAATTTGCGATATGCCTTTTCATCAGTATGTTGTAAGGTATTCATGATTTTAATCCGTGTCTTGTTTAATGCACGGCTAATGAGTTGAACAATATGAAATCTATCCGTCACAATTTTAGCATTTGGAAAGAGTGAGTTGATCAAGCTCATATAAGCTGAATACATATCAATCACAATTTCTTTGACACCTTTTCTAGCTTCTAGCGTGAATCGTCTAAAGTAGCCTTTTAAATATTCTAATGTACGTTCTTCTAAGATATCAATGATTTTTCCGTTGTCTGCATTACAAAAAATAAACGACATTGCACCTTTTGCATCTTTTGTACTTTTGAACTCATCAAAACATAACACCTCTGGTAAATAATCAAGGCGAACTTGTTTTTCTTCGTATATTGCGTTAACAATTCGATTGACACTAACATTAGATACGCCGTTGTCGTATGCTATCTCAACTTCTGAGCGCTTTTTAGTAGCATCATGAAAGATGTGCATTTTTAATGGGTTAGAGATTGTACAACGGTAATCAACCAGTGGTGTTGTTGAAATAGAGGTGGCTTTACAACTTTTACAAAACCAACGTTGCTTACGTAATCGAAGCAATGTTTTTAGTTGAGATGATGGCTTTGGCAAGAGACAATATGTGGCTAAAAAACCGTGCTTAATAATATGTGAATGCTCGCAATCAGTACAACAATGATTTGCGCTTGGTTCTCCAATCAACTTTGCATCGATGATGTGCGTTCTAATTCCGTTAATAACCTCTTCTGACTTACAGTTGTCTTCGATAATGATGTTTTTATCTTGGATTCCTAATAAATCCTTGATGATATCACTGTATGAAAGCATACAATACTCACTCCTGACTCTATCTAGCTTCTTACATTCTATCATAATAAGTGGAATATTGTTGCTTTTTAGGTGAAAATTCATAAAAATAAGATTCAAACTGAAAGAGTTTAAAAAAGATTATGATGAATTAGCATTTGTTTTTATTTAGCAGAAATGATATAATAATCAAGACTTCAATTGTTCCGTGCAGGGATTTTTGGGGTCTTTTTTATTTTGTCTATCTACTTACTTTTTAATTTAAAATGTTTTTCAAGGAGTTTGATCACAAGACCATTCCAGCCTTGAGGATTTGCCAACTTAAAATCTTCTACCTGGCTATGTAAATCTGAATCTTTTCGGATTCTGACTTTGTAATCTTGGTAATTTTTTGCGTTATAGCGATCCTTTACTACACTGCTTGTGGTGGTTTTCCTTTTAGTTTCCATTAGCTTTCTCTCCTAAGTTTTTCAAGCTTTGCTTGTTCTTGCCTTAATTTACACTTTTGCCAAAAGACCAATGTCCAAATTAACACATTCAACAATAATATAGCAATCAAAAACTTACTCATAATTTACAAACTCCTTTCTGCGTGATATATTTTTTTAAAGAGTAAGTTTTAGAGGGAGAGGGTTTCCCTCTCAGCTCTAACTCACTTCTTTCGCTTACTTTTAGCTTTTCGTTCAAGATCGTCAATTTCCAAGCGGGTTTTCTTATTCACTAACCTATCTCTGTTTAATGTGCTAATACCGACCAACAAAGCAACTATCGACCCAACATAGTAAAATATGTTTCGTTCTTCCACACTTATCACCTCCCTGCTTACATAATTATTATATCATACTGTATCCAGTATGTCAACTAATTTTAGAAATTAATTTCAAAAAGTTTTAAAAAATCAAAGCCTCTATCAAATGTTTATAATGAATTTTTTTATAAAGCAAGATAACTTTTCAACTATAATTAAAGATAAAACATAGCTAGGTCATTAAGTATGCCTAGTTTTTATTTGCCGGAAAAAAATTTCAAAAAGTTCTTGACATACTGGATACAGTATGATATAATAGTTATGTAAGCAAGGGTGATACAAAAAAATAGCCCCAAAAGGGACTGCCTCCAACAAGGGTATTGTATCATTTCTTGACAAAATATCAAGGAGTGGTTTATATGATTAACGAAAATTTAGCAAGGCAAGCTCAAGGAGCGAATAGCTTTAGAGACTATAAGGAAGGTTCAGCAACTAGCGGTTATAATCAAATGGTGGATAAAGCTAGAGAAAGAGCTGAGCGTGCAAAGAAAAAAGTTGAGCTAGAGTATCACACTAAAATTGATGCCGTAGTTGATAGGTATGCTACACTACTTGCACAAAATCTTAATGAAGGTAACGCAATTCGTTCACGTGTTCCATCTGTAATGATTAGTGGTGCAGGTAATTTCCCGACACGTAAAAAAGAAAAACAAAATCAAGCAATGGACAGGAATTTCAGACAGTTCCATGAAATTCAAAACCTACTTCATAAAATTGATAGTATCGGAAAGGGTGGCATTCGATCAGATGCGGTTGATGCAAAAGAAAAGATCTCAAAAAAGTTAGCTGTTGCAGAAAAGAAGCAAGCATCAATGAAAAAGATTAATGCGTACTACAGAAAACACGGAACAGTTAAAGGCTGTAATGATGTGAGTGATCAACTAGCTGAAAAGATTGAAGATTCTATCAACAACAGTCCTTATGAAGCTCCATTTCCGCCATACGCACTAAGCAATAATAACGCCGAGATTAAAAGATTAAAAAAGAGACTTGAAGGTATGGCAACAATCGAAGAAACATCTTATGATAACTTTACTTTTGATAATGGTGAAGTCATATTCAACAAAGAGATTCAAAGAATACAAATTCTATTCGATGATAAGCCAGATAGTGACATGCGTACCAAACTTAAAAGTAAAGCCTTTAAATGGGCACCATCACAAGGAGCTTGGCAAAGGCAGTTAACGCAAAATGCAATTTATGCTTTAAATTCTCTAAACTTAAAAAATGAATAAATCAAAATGCTAGGTAGCTATAAATCAATACCTAGCATTTTCCTATTTAAAATTAAAGTAATTTCAAAAAAAGCATTGACATACTGGGTACAGTATGGTATAATAGTTATGTCAGCAAGGGTGATACAAAAAAACAGCCCCAAAAGGGACTGCCTCCAACAAGGGTATTGTATCACACCTTAGCTTTAAAATCAAGGAGTGATTTTACATGATAAAAACAGAAGTAGTAGCTATTATCAAGGATGCCATAAAAATGAACGCCAGTGATATTCATTTTACGTTGGCTGAGGGTGGAGATGTGTTGACCCAGCTACGTGTAGGAAATGTTATGAAACCTAGAACGCACATTGATAGGAAGCGGTATGAGAAAATTCTTGCATATATTAGGTTTAATGCTTCAATGGATTTATCAAATCCGATGCAACCGCAGTCAGGTGGGCTTGTGATCGGGGAAGGAGATGATACTTTAAGTTGTAGGATATCAATTTTACCAGTTGCAAAATTCCATAGCTTAGTATTACGAATTATCAATGTCATAACGAGTAAGAGCCTCGAAGAGATCCCATTATTTGAAAGTAACACGCAATTATTAAAGCAACTTGCAACAACAGAAGCTGGTTTGATTCTTGTTGGTGGTCCTACTTCTAGCGGAAAGAGCACAACAGTTTATGCAATGATTGACTACTTGAAAAACGAATTAGGAAAAAGTGTGATAACAATTGAAGATCCTATTGAATATCAACAACCTGATATTGTACAAATTCCAGTCAATAAAAATACTGAGGTTGAAGAACCTGTTAAATATCAACAACCCGATATTGTACAAATCCCAATCAATGAAAGCACCAAGTTTGAAGAACCAGTTGAATACAAACAACCTAACGTTGCACCGATACAAGTCAATGAAAGTGTCGGAATGAGCTATGAACCAGGAATCAAAGAGATTTTAAGGCATGATCCCGATGTCATTGTTATTGGTGAAATCCGTGACAAAACAACGGCACAAAATGCAGTACGTGCAGCTTTAACTGGTCATTTAGTTATTTCAACAATTCACTCGAAAGATAACCTAGAAACTATTCAGCACATGACAGAACGTTTTGAAATTTCAAAAAGCGACATGTCACAATCCCTTGTTGGGCTAGTCAATCAACGATTAATCCCAGTAGATTCTAATAGGAAAGCACTGTTTGAAATCTACTACGGTGAAACTCTTAAAACTATAATGGAGCAAGTGTATAACGAAAGTGTACTTAGTGCTGCTCTTCCGACCATTGATGAAGAATTTTTAAAATGGCAAAAGAAAGAAGAAAAATACTTCAAAATCGTGTGAAAGCCCCAAGGCTTTCGCTAGGCAAAAAAATGTATAAACGGAAAAGATGAACAGCCATGTACTCGCTGCTCATCTTTTTTTAGATTGCAATATTATTCAAGATCTTCAAGTTCTTCACGCATCTCTACGAGGCGTGGTCTGAGAATATCACCGAACATGTTTAAAACATACTCGTCTTCATATGCTCCAGAGTCTATAAGTGGCTGTGCGCCTTCTAACGCTTCAAGCAGATTATCCACTTGTAAGCCTAATTCCGTCATGATCAACCTGATCTCCCAGTCAAGCAAATTTCCTAAGCTTTCCGAAATTCCTCTACTAAGTCCGCCAAGCATCAACCTTACTGTCATTACCGAATCTCTTTCTAATTCCTCTTCCAAGAAATCAATGCGCTCAATAGCCCACTGGCGATGTTCTTCAAATAAGACACTTCTTTCAGTCGCATCTTCCGTTTCGGTTTCAGAATGCACCTCAGAGCTTGTATAAGTTGGTTCTGTCTCAGTAATTACCTCAGGCTCAGTAACTACTTCTGTATCATTATCGTTATTAGTGCAAGCAGTGAAAGTAATTAAGCTTAACATTAATACGAATGTTGATGCTATTTTTTTTGTATGCTTCATCATGCAAAACCTCCTAGATGTTTTAACTGCAATATCACTTTATCAAGTCAAATCATCTCACCTCCGATTTTATCATTTTTTGACATGTCAAGCTTATTATTCACCAACTAAGAAAAATTATTTTGAAATATCCAAAGTCATACAAAAGTATGATTTTAAACCGCCCAACCTTCTTTAAAATCATAGAGAAATATGATTTTAACCGCTAAACACCTTCAAAGTCATACAAAAATATGATTTAAACCCCTACTGCACTACGCCTTGAGAGGTAAGCGAAGCAAGAACGGAAGTAACGACATTTCCTTGATTCCCAGCCAAGAAAATGCTCAACGAGGAAAAAGCAGGCGATAGGCTGCCGTGAGGTCCATAGTAATGGACGAGCATAAGGGGATTGTGCTAGCACAATCAATGAAAAGTCGGTAGTACCGACTTTAAGAGTGCTTGCAAAAAAACTGTTCAAAACGTACAATTTCCGTACACGAAAAATTAAAAACCGTACATTTTCCGTATGTGAAAAACATTAGAACTGTACATTTTCCGTACATGCAAAAAATCTATTTAAAAACTACATTATGTTACTTAGTATTTAATTTAAAGTCTCTATATAAATAAAATCATCTGAAAACTAACAACTTTTAAAATCATATAGAAGTATGATTTTAAGGTCTATTTTCGTTCAAAAGTCATACTTTTATATGACTTTCACCTGATTTGTGCTTCAAAATCATATTTTTCTATGATTTTAAAGTGATTTTCACCTAGGAATCATATAAAAATATGATTTTACGCAAATAAAAAAACTACCTCGTCAAAGAAAGCGAGATAGTTTTAATCTTGGTCTTGTGCCTCAGGCAATAAATAATGTTGTTCTTTAAACAGCTTTAACAGTTTCTTCTTCAACGTCACCGTGCTAGTTGAGCCTGTAAATAGATGGTCTGCTAGAAGCACTTCAACTTCCTTCTTTATCAGGAAATCTCTTAGCTTATGAACATCAGGAAGTGTTGTCGCTTCTTCATCTGGTATTAATGTTAAATAGTGAGACAACTCTAAATGAATTTGTTCTTTAAGCTTTTCCATTTCACTTTCATGTGCAAGTCTATCATCTAATGTTGAATCTCTATCTAGCTGCAATATGTCGAAGATAAATTGCTCAACTCCCATCACCAGTGAGCGTTCATCTTTTTGCTCATTAAAAAGGTAAGTCACTAGCATTTGGTTGAATTCGGTTGAATCAAAAATCCTTCTAATTTCTTTTTCCAAAGGTTGATATTTCGGGTGACTTAAGAAGCCATGTAACAGTTTTTCCCTCATCACTCCAACTGATTCATTTTTATTGAGCACAACACGTTTTCGAGTTACCTCTTCCTGATCACTTGCTGATACTTCACCTGAGTCCAATATATTGAGTGCATATTGTTGGTTTTTCGAGCGATAAATATCAATGGCGTTATCACCCCTCAGATAGTCAAGGCTTTGAGAAAGATCCAAATAGGCATGTTCTGCAATCTGATCAACTAGCTCATCAATGTTTCTAGTTCCAGTTTTCATATACGTATAAGCGAGTTTGAACGTCGCTTTAATTGCTGATTTACCTACACGAGTAACAATAGCCTCACCAGGATCTAATCTCATCGCCTCATTCGCATCCAATAAACGCCTTCCTGATGAGCCTAGTTGATTATTCCCGATTAAGTCCCCATCACGAGCACTAACCGAAGGTGCTGCAATCGTCTCACTTCCGATTCTCTTGCTAATCGCCTCGGCCGTTGCTTGGTCAGCTGTGGATAAGAAAATCCAAGTACGGCAGTTATTCAAGATGACTCTCCCTTCTTTTTCACCATACTTGACAAAGAGCTGATTGTTATCTTGCGGTCCTAATAGCCACCTAATTCTTTTCGCACGGGTTAAAGAGACCTCTTCTTTTAAACCAGGTAAGGCTGGGATGTTCCCAACCTCATCTACACACATATTGATAATGCGAGGTGAAACGCCATTATACTTACTTTCAATTTCTTTATTGATGATGTAGGAAGCTTGTTCAAATATAAGAGAGGAGATCTTCCATCTGCTTTTAATTCGCTCAGGTACAACGACGAAGATCGCAGTCGGCTTCGTGATCAACGATTTGAAATCAATGGTATTTCTTGATGTCATCTTCGCAATCCCTTTATCCGAGAAGATTTTGAGAGCGTTTAAAGCAGTTGAAATATAGCTTGATTTTGTTCTATCTTCTGCTACGAGGACCATACTAGCGAGTGCCTTTGCATCATTACCCAACTCTCTTTCCATGAAAAACCAATCAAGCTTATTCTCTCCATCTTCTGTTAGCGTTGAATTGAACTCGACAATCGTTGCTTGAACCAATGACGGTGTTATCCAGTCAGGGTTTGTAAATATTAGGTCTTCACAAAGAGCAATAACAACACCTGCGATTAATCCTTGAGCACCTTCTTGCCATATCTTTTCTTTTGAGGTTGGGTCATTAGTTAGGACGAAAGCAAAATTATCCGCAAGCATAACTGCTTCTGAGACATCACCTTTAATGACTGCACGCTCAGAAAAAGCTTCAAGATAAGCTTCTTTAGTTAGCTCAAGTAAGTTGACCGCATCTGAATAGTATGGGCTTTTGAGATTAATTACACCGATATGATAACCACGCTGTTTTAAGTATTCGATGTTAGAGGCTAAATGTTCTCCTTTAATATCATTAATAAGGAACGATTCTTGTAAAAGGTCATCGGTTGCATCAATCGGAGGCAAGCGTGATAAAAACTCAATATTAGGTATAAAGACTGCTTGTGATTTACCACTCCCTGTTGGACCTAAAACAAGCGTGTGATTAATTTCAGGATTGACATAGAAGTGTTCATCATCTCTGTAGTGGATAATACCTCGGTCTTGAGGTCGTTGTTCATCTACTCTAACTTTAACAAGGGCTTCTTGTTTCAAAAGTTTTTTTGGATTATTTTTCAAACTTTCAATATTTTCATTTGCCCATTTCTCTCTCCCTTTTTCCCCATTAAGTTTTAATGTTGGCTTAAAAACTTTATATGCAGACCAATTAATTATCGCAGCCAGCATGACAATAACCAAGATGACGGTATTGATTCGCATGGTTTTTGAAAACGGTCTGAAAAAATAGCTAAGATTGAACGTAGGGTTGGTAGGAAATATCACAATGATATTTGCAATCCACATAAATACAGGAGCAGACACCAGAATAAAGAGCGTAGTTACGACTTGTCTTAGTCGCAACCTACCTTCAACTATTACTTTTTTTCTATCTTTCATATGATGATTCTTTCACCATCCTTTCATATTCATATAAATCTCTTTTGAAATTTTGTTCTGTTTTTCGTCTCATTTGATTGAGTCGAGTTGTAGCCTTTTTAAGCTCGAAACGCTGCGCATTACGCTCAAATGCGCTTTGTCTGCGTTGGTAGCGTCTTAGCTGAGCAGCCCTCTTTTTTTGAAAAGCTAATTTCTTTTTTTCAAATAACTGCTTTTTTTCATCACTCTTGTATCGTGTGGCTTGCTTTAAAATAGAATTACCCAGCTTACTAAGCAATTCACTTTCTTTGTTCGCTTTATACTGTTCGTAAAGGTGTCTATTACCGATACCGTAAGCACGCTTATAATAATGTGATTCTTGATCAAGCTTTTTCTGTAAGAACTCGTAAGTCCAAGGAAATTGCTTTTTTAAAATCAGATGACTTAGTTTATCTACTTGTTGTTTCTCGATATCGCTTAAACGGCCATATTGTGTTTTTTGGATGTTTTTAACGATATTGAGAAACTCGGTTTTGAACGCATTTTCATAGCTTGTCTGACGTGCATTTTTTAAGATTTCATCCCGCATCACTTTATTGATGAGGATTTGTTCTTTCGTCCGATCAGTCAGTGTTGATACAACTTTAGATTTAGCTGCATCAATGGTAGATTGCTTTATACTTCCACGTGTACGTTCTACTTTCTTTTCGACCATACTGATGTGCACGTGCACATTGTCCGTATTGTAATGAATTGCACCTGCCCAATAGACACGACCCATCAAATTTTCTTTTATCAACATTGTCTTCATAGCGTTTCTAGTAGCCTCTTTGATTGCTACTTCATTAATGAGGCCACTCTCCTTACAAATTACACCTTGCTCTTTGAGCCATTCATCTGTGAAAGAGATAATAGGTTGCCAGAGAAGCCCATCATTTTCGTGTGCAGATCTAAATTTAGTTTTATACCAGGACTTTTGTTTTTGAGTCAAGTGCTCATCAAATGCAGTAAACAAGCCTGTTTCTTTCTCTGTTTTCTCCTCATTATCCATATACTCCTGGTACTCCTCAAACCCATCAGGCTGTAGTGTTGCCTCCTCTCTGTCCGTGTACTCTAGCGCATCAGCGTAGTAATCGGCACTTACCTGCCAAGCTTGTTTAAATCTTTGAGTCAAGATGACACCAGGAGTGATATTAGACATCATAAATGCTCCTATTTTTCTTTACAATGGCAATTACCATTTTGATAAAGAGACTTGCGATCATTAGAGCAAGCACCAAAAACATTTTATTTGCCCACCAACGACTGGGATATAAAAAATATCCATAAACCTGTGTCACTCCGAAAGTGAGGAAGATTGAAACACTCCAAGTTTTTCGGAATCTCTCTTTTATAAGTTTGATTAGCACTTTTAAATCAATACCCCCGAGTATTTTTACAGAAATAAAAGCCGCAAATATTATTGTAAAAAAGAAAGCATGAATCATCAATAACTCATGAGTTATAACTTCTAAAAAGAGAGATGGCCAAAAAAGTACTAATAATATGCAAAAGATTAATGCCGAATCTATCAAGAGGTGGATAATCTGATTGATAATAAGCACCACCTTTTCTAAACTAGTGCCCCAATCCTTGGCCTCTAGGTGTGATTGTCCTTTTGTTTCTTTGTTCACTTTTAATCCCTCCTCTGTCAATTTTTTCTTTTTCAAGTTGATCTAGATGCTGATTGAAGGCTTTAACATCTGTTGTTTTAAAACCACTTCGTTCAAGATATTTACCAAGTTCGCTTTCTTGAACATTTCTTTTTTCGATAGGAACATTTTTTTCTCGCCAATCGAAAAATCCTTTCGCAAGTTCCGCAAGCTTTTTGTTTGTTTGATTTATTTGTTGATGCTTATCTATACGGTCCAGTTGCTTGAATACGTTTGCATCAACATTCAAATTGTAACGATTAATAAGCTTACTGGCCGCTTCTTTGATGTTGACACCTTCAATTTTGGCGACAAACTTTAAGGCATCACCACCCTCACCGCATCCGAAGCATTTAAATATTTGTTTGCTTTTTGAGACGACCAAGGATGCGGTCTTCTCTTGGTGGAAAGGACATCGGCATTTAAAGTCCTTCCCTGATTTTTGAAGTTGTGCATAGTCGCTTACAACTTCTGTGATATCAAGATGATTCAGCAGTTGTTGCTTTACACCTTTCGGGATTTGTTGGAGTTCTCTATCAATCTGAGCACCTTTTCTAATCTTTTTGAACACTTGCTCATAGCTTGGATTAAGCTCACAAGAGGCTTTGCAGTACTCTGAGTACGTTTTGGAATCATGTAAGATCGGTTTCAACAGTCCAGGAGACGTTAGTAAATCTCCTGGATCTATTTCGTTTGGCATCATCAAATAACGAGTGCTTTTATCGAACTCATAACTCTTATCCATCTCATTCATTGTTTTAGAGAGTGTGATAGAGTTTTTGATAGATGCTTCAAAGCCTGGGAAGTCGCCATCGTATGCGAAAACAACATTGCTTGTGTAATTCGCAAGCAACCCGATTTGCTCTTTTGAAAGAGAGGTCCCAAGGCTACAGACTACATTTTCGATCCCCATCTGGTGCATTGACATAACATCAAAGACACCTTCGACTAAAAAGACATGATCTTTTTCTTTGATCACGTCTTTAGCTTGATGTAAATTATAGAGCGTGGTGGACTTGTTAAAACCCATTGATTCAGGGCTTAGTAAATATTTAATTTGTTCATCTGGCTTAAGCGATCTCCCGTTATAGCCTACTAGCTGTCCTTTTGCATCACGAATTGGAAGCATGAGCCGATTCCAATTTCGTTCATTGCCTTTATCATTTAATAACCCGAGATTTTTTAATTGTTGCTTGTGATTATGTTTCAAAGGATTCAAGCAATACGAATCGCTAAACCCGACTTCAAACTTCTGAATGGTATCGGGCGAGATACCACGTTCATAAAAGTACTGTAGTACGTTTTGGTTATCGTGTAAGGATTGTTGATAAATCTGATTAACGTGCTCTAAAATATCCATGTTCATTCACCAACCTTAAAGCTGCATACCACTTACTCTGGATTTTGACACGATTCTTTTAACCCTTTGTTCCCCTGAATGAGGTTGATGATTTTTAATAGCTCTCCCTTGACTGGTTTCTAAAGTTTTTGTTCTGTCTCTTTCGAATCGTTTTTGATTTTCTTCAACCTCCAGTAAATTACTAGCTAATTTAAATTTGCCATCGTCATACGGTTGCCATGTTTCGGTCTTTGGCAATCCATCTATGTATGCTTTCGGCCCACCTGCCTTCATAATTTCACTGTGATTAATAACAGCTTTTGATACATCAGAATATAAGTGTTCTTTGAAATAGCTTAATTTTTCTAGATCAACCCCTGCACGAAGTTCCCCTAAAAAGGATTTGCTAGAAAAAGAAATATTTCCCTCTACTTTATCAATACTAATTACACCACCTTGCCATTCACTTCTAGGAATATTAAATGAGATTGATAGAGCCTTCTCATTGTCAATTTTCTTGTTAAAGAAGGTTGGACTTTTTTTGATATCATCTTGAATTTGCTTAACAAGATTATTGAATATTTTATCCGAAAAAACTTCTGTGTTACTCAACCTTTCCTTGACTGTATTTTCTTTAAGATTTGATTTTGTATAAGAATCAGATAACTTTTCTACTGCTTCTTTATATTCGTGTGCGCCCATCATTCTAGGATCAATTACTGATAAAGCACCTTTTTCATCATGATAATGGACTGTGAGATTCCTTCTGTCTGTTTCTGTTCTAGGGAGTTCTTCATTTAGTAAAACCTTATATGAGCCATCGGTGTTTCTTAATTTTCTATCAAGTTCATGAAAAGCTTTTACTTCTGCATGATAAATTGCTCTTCCTCCTTCTGGGGTCATTTTCCTAACAAGCTCTGAGGTCATTCCTTCTTTGAACTCAAGAAAACTCTTGTCTTTGTGAAGTTCTGGTAATGACTTATTTTTCAACATCTCACTAACATCTTCTAAATGAGGTGTCAAGGCAACTCTTAGTGCTTTTCCTGTATGATCATAATCTGCCTGTGTGCGCACATGATAATCTGGAAACACCTTGTGTGTTACCTCATCTGATATTAAGATTTTTAAATTTTCTAATTCTTCTATAGCCATTTATGTTCCCTCCTGTTTTTTTCGCTGATCAGCTTTAATCACTTGTAATCTCTTAATTTCTTGCTTAACCTCTTCCTCTGCTGCAACAACGGCAGGGTGAGCAAAGGCAGTGTAAGCCATCTTTATTCCTTGTGCCAACAAAAAATAGTTGAGTATTTTTTGTTGTGTTTTAATAATTTTGTTGTTTTCGTTAACCGCTATCCTGATGGACTTAGTTCTATCATCAAGTTTCTTGTAAATAGCATTAGCTAACTCATCAACAAACTCAATATCCTTTTTTTTGTCTTCCAACAGCAATTTTTCAATCAGTGCTGTTTTAGTTAAACCAAGTTGTTTGGATTTTTCTTTTAAATGAGCTTCAGCTTTTTCGTTTAGCCGAAACTCAACTCTCTTTTTGTTCATTTTATAACCAACTTTCATTATTCTGTCAGTATGATTTCATACAATTCTTCAACCTTAGTCAATGCTGAGGTATTGTGTTCAACCAATTTCCTCATCTCTTTAAGAATCCACTGATAACGTTGTTCAGTTACTAGCTGCAATTCTTCAAGAGAAAGCTCGGTTAGTTTTGCAAGCAAGAAGGTTTGGCGTGACTTAAAACCTCCTTGCTTGGCTTGTGTATCTAAGCGATGCGCGACATCGGTTGGCACATCTCTTATGTATAGTGTTTTAGTTGCTCTCTTCATGATGATGATGATACTCCTCTATTAATGTTTCTAATCGCTGTATTTCGTTTTGATAAAATTCAAGACTTTGAAGTAGGATGTCGTCATTCGGTTCAAATAACAACAATTGATTAACCATCGCATATTCGGTAAATGCGTGGTCTAATTGATACGTTAAGCCTTCAAGTGATAAATCCACCGCATGATAATGTGTGTGATGTGCATGATCATCATGCGCATGTAATTGCTCTGGATCGTGGTGTCCAGGCGCAACAATTGTATCTAATGCCTCCTCAAAACTTAAGTCATATGATGCGACTGTTGTTATTTCGTCTATCCGCTTAACCATTCGCCAATCAATCGTTAATCTACTTCTGTTGCCAGTCACTTCGTTAATTGATGCAATTTCAATAAAATGCCATTCTAGGTCATCGCCTTCTAAATAAATTCTTAGAAATTGGCGTGTCACATTCATGTTGGCCGTTTCATTCATCACCGTTAATGGCACGATTTCACTAGTACCATCTAGACGGTGTACAACCGCTTCTAATGTGAACGCATGACCAGGGATGAATGCTGTTTTTTCTAAAATGATATCCAGTGCATCAATTGATGATATGTACACGACATCAGTAATGGCAATGCGCCCTTGATTGTTGCTTAATGTGTGAGATTCCCACGTGTTAAACCTAGGGCGATCATCAATATTCCATAATCTTGTTGTAAAGAAAAAGCCATAGCCAATAATCAAGACCAGGCTCAGTATTTTATATTTCTTATTCACTCTTTTTTGCTCCTTTCGTTATTCTGCATTTGTTCTAAAGTTAATCCTCGTTTCTGGATTAATTCGAGCGCCGTGTTCCCACCATTCAAAATGAAGGTGAGTCCCAGAGGACCGACCGCTATTGCCTTGATAACCAATGCGTTGACCAGCTACAACAGTATCACCGACCTCTACAAGTATTTCACGCATTAAGTGCGTGTAGAGTGTTTGAACCCCGCCACCGTGGTAAATTCTTACAAGATTACCCCATCCTCCTGGATGGTTAAGATGGCCGTCATCAGACCCCCAGCGGTCAACAATATAAACGACAGTCCCAGGCATAACAGCCCTAACAGGTGCACCAAATCTAACGGTTAGGTCAATGCCGTGGTGAAATCCCAAGCTCCTGGGACCAAATCTACTTGTAACCCGAAACGGTGGATCTAGAGGGAGTGCGATGTTACCTACAAAATAAGCATCATCTACAACCGATGCTTGTAGCCGTTCTATCACATCTTGGACGATAAAGGCATAGTGGAAGTTGCCACCATTCGCATAAATCCAAGGCTTCCCATGAGCAATGGCGATTGGATTTTGATAACTCAATCTTCGCCCTGTTGCGTTTCCTAAACTTGGAGCTACAACAGTGCGTGAGTATGTGGCAGCTATTTCTAAGGAATGAGCCGAGCCGTTCCGTGCCAGATGATTGATATAGAAGATGCCGAAATTGTATGCCTGAAAAATACCAAGCCGATCATCTTCGATTCCAAAGCTTTTTGCACGCGCAATAATGCGAGCTAAATATCTCACACCTTGCGCAATGCTTTCTTCATATCGAAGGGTGTTAGGTGGCAAGCCTGCGCTTTCGCTACTTTGCATCAAGTCAGCATGTCTACCGCCAGTTTCAACGTGCATAATGGCTAGGACTTCTATTGTCCAGTCAGGAATTTCATAGTGATTGGTCCAATATTCCACAACTTCTCGCCATCTAAGGACTTCGTAACTCAGGAATAGTATTGTATCACCTGAACCTCCACCACGTACAAGGACGCTAACGGCAGCTCGCTGTGCAGTATCTACCGCACCAAGTGCAGCTCCTATCAGAAGAATCAAGATTAACACTTTTGGTACGAGAAACGCCAAAGATAAAAATACCGCTTTGCGAATCCTTTTTTTCACTATATTTGCCACCATGTTAACGACCGCCTTTAAAGATATCTAGTTCCTCATCTGTCACGTGTACTTTAAATTTGTAGTTAGCATCGCCTGAGATATTTAAGAGGACTTCTCCCGTTTTGAAGCTGGCAATTTGCATTAGTTCAGACTCGGTCATCTGATTATCGAACACTTTCGTAAGATGTCTGATTGCATTTGCATCTTGCTTGAGTATGAATTTATATTGAGTGAATTCAAATAGCTTTTCTACCAGTTCGGCCGCTTCATCGTTTCGGTCAGAAACCGCATCACGAATAGAATGTGTTGCCCAAATCAAAGCTCCGAAATATTTGGGTGCTTCTCGTTCCATCGTGACAAAAAATTTAATTCCTCGCTTATTTTCTGAACTTAGGAAGTGATGAAATTCATCTCCATAAATACTAAATTTCCTCACATCTTTAATGTCTTTCCTTCCCTCTTCGTAAGCTTTTTTCTCAGGTGTTCCAAAAGCAATCATCTCTTGCCATTGAGATGATGCGATATTGAACATCTGGGCTTGAAACACGTCATCCCCAAATCCTGATAAGTCTCTAAGTGTGTACACAACGATATCTTCATCTTGTGTGTTAATACTACTCGGACGATTGAATAATGCACCATAGTTATTAATGATGCGATTAATTTGAGTTTCTAAGTTTTCGTATTGCTTGCGCCTGTTTTCAGACAAATGTGTTTGTAAATAATGCTTGATCACTTTGTCTATGTGAGAAAAAATAGGTTGTTGCTTTGAAGTCAGCATCAACTCATAGAGTTTTTGTAATATGTCGCTGAAAATGGCTAGCTCATTTTCATCTAGTGCAGGTGCGATGTAACTTAAAAATGTTTCGGCTTTGGACACTGATAACCCGATAGAGTTATGAAAATCTAACGGGTTTAAAACATCAGTCTGACCATCAAGCGAGATGATGCGACCGCCAAACATTTCAGCAACGTCTATTGTCTCACCTACTGGGTCTAAAGCTCTGACCCTGTTACCTAAAATGATGTCATTTTTCATTTTCTTTTTGATGAGCGTAGATTTGCCACTACGTTGCAATCCAATGATACAAGCGTTGTAGTTGGCACGTGCTTCTGTCCTTTCATACGTATCCAGGACCATCGCTCCACCATCGTCCGTAATCCCTAGTGGCAATCCATAAGGATCATTCAGCTGGGAGAAAGAGAAGGGGAAGCCGGCACCAAAGGTACTAGCTGGTATCGCAACACCATGCCTTCTATAGAGAAGGTCTTTATCAGAAGGTCGAAACACACTGTTTAGTTCGTTAGGTTGCTCGTTAACCAAAGCAGTTCCTTCAAAAGAGTAACCTCTTAATTTATTCAAAGTGTCATCTAATTTCTTTTCAAGACCTGCGAATGTCCTCGAAAAGAGCAACAGCCTAATAGCCACTTTGAAAACAACTTCTCCGTCGCCATCAATGTCCTGAGCAAGCTCGCCCAGTTCATTGATTTGTCTATCGGCTTTAATCACATCTAGTGTCGCAGTTCTTTTATCGTACTTACGAGTTAGCTGTTCGTCGATGCTTTTTTCGATCTTGTCTTCGGATTCGTTCTTTCCTTGAGGATAGACATTCATACTAACAACAACATCTTTTAATTTAAAACGTGAAAGCCAACCAGCTCTAACCGTTTCTGTAAAGCCGTGGACATAAACGGCGCATTCGTAGCCGTCACCCTTTCTTACAAACTCAGGGTGATAAGAAATGCCACCCTGTGGTGCAATAATTTGAATGAAGGTATCATCTATTTCTTGTGTTAGTTTCACTTCGCTAAATTTTCTTTTTTTCTTTTTAAAAGTTCGGTTATGTTCGGACTTACTCAGCATCAGCATCACCTCTCAATATGTTGTAAGGGGATGAGTTCAAATTATTCATTTTAAAAATAAACGCATCCTTGTATTTTGGCTTTAACTTTTCAACGTTAAGGTGTGGAATTTCAAAGGCAACATTAATCTGAGATTCTAGCTCTGCTAGTGTCTCAGCAAACAATAATAAAAAATATTGCTCTTCTGTTGCATGAAGTTGTCTATATTCCAACTTCTGAATTTCTTGTTCTAGCCAATAGAGCTTAGCTTGGTCAACGGGATTTGATACATCAAGGCGGTCAATTTTGTAGTTGTAAAAGTCGATTTGTTCTTGATGATCCACCAAGAAATCTAGAACAACATAGTTAGATGGTTGGGTTAGTGTGCGCACCCCTTCTGTAAAAGAAGTGATTAATGTCAAATACGCTTGATTTGTAAAACGCCTAATACCGCTTGTGCCATTAATTCTAAGTATCTCTAGGAAGTCACCATCACTTGTTTTATAATACTCACCCGCTCTACTTACGACAGGTAAATCATTTTTAAGTGTTCTGATTTTCCACCTTGGAATCTTTTTATTGGTGTTAAATGGTTTTTTAAATGTTGCTTTTTTTTCTTTAATCATTTTTAATCATGCTCGCTCTCCTTGTTAATTTCAGTTAAAAGAGCGTGACGAGTGCCACGCTTCCTAACCAGGTAAAATAAATAACTCTCAAATCTTTTTACTTTCGCATTCTCCTTGATTGGTGTTAAGAGATGAAACATCACTAACACCGAGAAAATGTAGTAGGGGATTAGGTAGAAGCTATGAACGAGTAGCCTCCCAAATCCCCATGTTGATCCTAGCCACATGCCTAGAAACAGGATATCTGATAATGTAATTTTGCGACCTATCCTGGTTGCGCTTTGGATTTCTTTTGGTATTCGGTACATCTTAATTCTCCTTTTTATTCATTTTTACGTTCCCAGTAGCTTTCTTCCATTCCGGCAACTTCCAAGGCTTGGGACAGTTGCCCCCGATTCATGTTGTGAGCGTTTTGTACGCCCATTCGACTAGCTGCATGTAACTGCCTTGATGTTGGTGGTTCAAAGAAGTTTGAAGATGATTGCTTCGTGCCACTTACATTCTTTGAACTAGCAGTCGCATTTGATGGTGATGCCATGGGGGTGTCTTCTCGATTTACACCGCCACTAATGTCACTTTTAGCTTTAGTTGGAAACATCAAATTGCCTTCAGTTCTACCACTTAACGTATTGGCAAGGAAGTTTCCTACTTTATACGCTCTAGTGTGTGGATTCCCTAATGGTGGTCGTGGTTGAGTATTCTCTTCTTTACTTGGAAGTCCATTTTCTTTATTAACGTCATTCGCAAGTGTTTCAGCTGGTCCTTGAAATTCATCCATAAATGGATTTTCAGGATTTCCGCTAATCACATTGTCAAAGTCTGACAAAGGAATTCCTGACAGATCATTCTGAGGACTTGCCAAATTGTTTGTGTCTTCAACGTTCGGCAAAGGCATCTCTGGCACTTGTTCTTGATTATTCTGAGTGGTCTGATTCTGATTTTCCTTTGCATTAGCATCACCGAATCCGACTGGATTTTGACTTTGCTTATCTTGCTTATTCGCATCAAAGTCATGACCAGTGGTTGGTTTTTTCCCACCTGTGTTTCCTGCGTTTAGTGTAGATTCTTTTTCAGGTTGCCCTGTTCTTAGCCCATCAGAAACGCCATCAACTAATCCACCTGCGAAATTTCCAGCTGCGCCAGCTGTGTTAGCAGCAGCTCTTCCCGCACCACCAAACATCCTACCTATTCCAGGTAAGATGGTAGTCAGCATAAAAGCAGTTCTAAGCCCATCGCTACTAATGCCTGCATCAACACCAGTTAACTTTTGAATGAATACAGGACCATCAATCAGTGATAGACTAGCGCCTATTAAGAAAAAGAGGTAGACGAAGAAGTGGAAAGACTGGCCATTTAACCAAACCGTAAAATTGGCATACATTTTAAAGAAAAGGACGATTAGGAAGATAACTAAAAACGTATTTCCGATATCTGAAAATAATTTCTTTACTTTAGCCGAATCCGAAAGGCTAAGAACTGCGATTCCATCTATGATAAGCTGTTTATAGGCCAGTTCATAAAGCATTCTTGCGATTTTGATTCCTGTCAAAGTAAGTGCAACTGCAACGATTCCTAACTGGATAATCACCGCAAACCAATTGATCACTTGATATTGATAGACGTGGCCAACAAAAAAATCAATGGTGAATGTTGCGACACGTCCATCACTGAGTCTGAGAAGACGGTAGTCACCTAGAAGCCAGATTGATCTGTACCTGAATAGATGCACACCACTTGATATTTGGATATCACGATCCGCACCTTCGTTAAAGCTAAGGCGGTCAAGGTCGATTGAACCTAAATTGTTCAACATGGTTGGGTCTTCGGTTGTAAAGCTTGAACCGAAATTAACCGCATGATGCAAGTCAACCAATGACCCTAGAATAATCGTATCTGCAACTGTTTCTGACTGTGTTTCCACCTCTATGAGGTCATTTAAAGCTCCGACACTCCTTGCCGTTAACTCCATCCCGGTCGTTAATAGCCAAGTAGAGCCTGACATAACGATAAGTGCTATTCCGATTGCTCGAAATGATCTTTTTAAAGCTTCCTGCCCTTTGCTTCCTGCCCAAATGACCTGATATCCCACATACATGATTGAAAGTGGGATAAACAGGATGAAAATAATATTAGCGATGTTAATAAGGCTTTGCATTTGTTCGGATGAAAGAAACTGGTTAGGCAACATAATCATTTCGTTGATGCCTTGTTCGGCACCGTTCGTAATCCATCTTAAGAAAGAAATGGTCCCCCAAAAGAGACTTCTAAAAAGATCATTAACTGCACCAGTTTCATTTAAAAATGAGGCAAGTTCTCGGTAGCCGTATTCATTAGCTAATACGACCCTTCCGTTTGTGAACTTGATTATTGAGATTAAAAAGAATGTCATACATACTCTTTTTTTCTTTATTAGCCTACTCATGATACTTACCATGGCATCAGTGCTTGAACGAGACCACCAATTGCCACAGCGCCAAAAATACACGCTGCACCTATTAAGATGACGGGTGCGATTTTTTTCATAATCCCCATGCCTTCACGACCACCATAGATGACCATAAACCCGAGTACTAATATTGCGATGATGACATAGCCTCCTCCAACAATACTTCCCCAAAAGACGAGATTGCTAAGTAAGTCTACAATCCCTTGCACACCTTCTGGGATATCTTGGGTAGCGGCGACTGAGACCAAATCAATGTTAAATAATTTTTCCATATGTTAATTTCTCCTATCTTTACTTTTTTTGTTAAAACTTTAAAAAACAAACGACTCTCTCAAATCCTCGAAGTTTTCAAGAAAGTTCATAAACCAATAAACTACTACATCACTCAATTGCCAAACGATGAGTCCCAACATAACCATTAAAATTAGATGGTCAGCTATTTTGCCAGTTTGAAAATTGAGTAGGCGATACCTCTTTTTATTGGGATAAAGCAGTGCGACACCTGGTTCATTCAGTAAATCCAAAATGATGTGTGAGATCTGGCCAATTAAAAATCCGAGACCACCCCAGAAAACGATGTTATACCCCAACATGATGCCTATCAAAGGAATCAGTGCTAAGATAAAAACTGAGATTAAGCAATGTGTTGGCCCACGATGTCCTGCACGATGATTGATTAGTGTGGACAATGGGCGTATTCGCCGACCGACACGTGATTCAGGGTGGCTAATATCGGCCAGTGTTGATGCGATTAAGCTTGCACCAAAAAAGACACTCGCCTCAAGTGCCTGTGGCATTTCATAAATGAATGTATTGTAAATGGTTAGACTTGCTAGAATAGCACCTGTATTGTGCGTTTTAGCCATCATAATCATCATCACCTGCCTCATCATCTTCATGATCCTCAAAGTCCTCAGTCTCTGCATCGGCGTACACTTCAACATCTTCTTCAACCTCAACTACGGCTAGAATCGCTTCATAAGCAGCATCAACTGCAGTTTGTTGACGAATGCTTAATTGTTGTTGTTCAGCTGGCAAGAGATTTTCGAATTCACGTATGATGGCATCGTGATCAGCTTCTAGTATGGCCACATTGAGCCAACCAAAAATGTCGCTAACTGTAGCTAGAATCATTCTTAAGTTAGCTACATCTTCACGCTCGAAAAGATGGCGAACCAGTGCAGATGCCTGTTCTGGATGATGCCTTGCAGCAAGTAAGTAATCACCGTTTGATACGTATTCGCTAAACGTTAAAGCGCCTAATGACATCGGATTGTATGTATGAGATGCTAGCTGTGATTCTAAGAAGTGGTTTTGATCGATCAATTGATGATTGAGATCTCGCATCGAGTTAATATGCGTATAAGCAAACCAACCGATAAAGAGTGTAGCAATCAAGCTAACACCTAGAAGAACTTTCAATCCGATTCCTGTACGCCCTACTACTACAGGATCAGGAAGCGTTGTGTTATTTTCTAATTTTAGTTCTAACGCTTTCGTTTTCATTTCTAGCTCAGCAATCTTCACATTTGATTTTCTGTTAAGCTCTTTTTCCTCATCAAGCTTTGTTTCAAGTGATGAAGTAAGAGACGTTAAATGTTCATGATTAGAAACTGTTGGCATTGGTACGATACCAGCTGGTAAATGACTTGGTTCTCTATTTAGAGTAGGGACTTTATTTACTTCGATTTGGTTAATGATTTCTTTTCGCTTTTCAAGTAAAACGTCAATTTGAGGTGCCGTTTTTTTGAATAATTCCAAATCGAATTTATTTTTATCGTAAGTCAAATTTTCAACTGTTTGGTTTTCCGTTTGTCTGAATTTACCTTCGCATAAGTCGAATAATTCTCGTTGATAATCAACGTTTATATTCTTTTGATGAGTAGCTAGTGATTCTGAGTGCATTCTTTCTTGTTCTGTTTCTAGCGCTTCAAGTTCGGTTTCATACTTTTCTTGAAGGCTTTGTTTTTGGAGTTCAAAATTTCGTACCATCTCACCTGTGAGAGCATCATTTTCAAGGAATTGGAATTTATCATCAAGCTGCGTTTCCACGTTTTCTTTGAAGCTCTCAACCTCCGCACGTGCCGCTTCGATGTGAAGTGCTAATTGACCTTCTAAACCTTCTTTTACTTGGTTGGAAATGTCTTTTATACAGTCTTCAATTTCATACTGCAATAACTCCAGATCCGTTACCAGAATAGGATCAGCTTCGTTCATTTTAAGTTTGATATCCGCTTTAAGTGCTTCAAGCTTTTTGATGGCTTTGAAGTCACGTGGATTTAAGAAATTTTCGACTGGTGGCAATGCCACCTCTAAAGGCTGGATTTGCCTAGGCGGTTCTTCGTAAGCTGAGGTTGCGGTGGTTACTGGATCATCATCCACTTCACCTTCTTCTAATCCGAAGATGTGTGCTAAACTTTCAGTATGTGGATCAGTTGAGCTTCCCGTTTCTAAAATATTTGCAATGTCGAAGTCTGATGTTACTTGATTTCCACTTAATAGATCCTCAACCCCAAGACCGCTGGTATTAGCTTCATTTTCTTCAAAGAATAAGCTTCTAACGTCAGGCTCAGAGATTGGTTGTTCTATCACGTCTTCATCAAGTACTTGTGGTATTTCATTCGTTTTTGTAATGACACCATCAATTGGCTTTGTTTCAGCATTAAATGCTGCTTCTAGCCGACTCTTCAACAACTGCATTTCTTTGTCTTCCTCAGTTGCATTCATCTTACTCATCACCACTGCTTGAAGCGATGAGTTGACATGGATACTTGTATCAATTTCATACATTTGATCACTTTCGGCGTCAGTTAACTCTAATTTGAGTTTCTTAAACGCTAACTCAGGATATGTTGTGACAGCCTCTAAGTAGGCTTGGCTTGCCTCGTTAAGGCTATAAGCTTTTTTGTCATCAATACACGCTTTGAATTTTTTTGGTACTTTTAAAAATTTTATTGTGAACATTGTTTCACCCCTTATTTTAATAAAGTGAAAAGATGGCCATCTTTTTTTTGAAACCATCTTTTCGCATCGCAATTGTTTTCTAATTATAACTTAATTACTTTTCTCTTTGATTTTTTTGATTGGCGCATTTTGATTCCGACAAAAGTACCGCCTGCGCTTAGTACGCCTATACCACCGATCATGACGTTAAAAGCAGCTGTTCCTGTTTGCGGTAGTCTTGGTCTGTTAGGCGTTGTTGGTATTGCCGGTATTGATGCTTCTGGTTCTTCTGACTCTTCCGAGGTTGGACGTGGAACTGGCGTTAATCTTTGAAATAGGTCGCTGCCATCTTTGTTGTGTTCGTAAACGAGACGGCGGTCATCATCGTTTAACTCATCGTCATCACTCGTATAGAGGCGTTCAGCAAAGAATAATGTATAACCATACCACAAAGATGTATCGATGTTAGTCATTTCTTCAAATGTCATAATGACATTTTCGACAGTGTATGGAATATATAGGTCATACCAGATGAGCACTTTATTCTCTTTTACTTCAGCAACATCGTCCATGTCAATATGTCCTGGTACTGCAAATAAATAAATGCTGTAATACATTGGCGTTCCGTTCGGGATATTCCCATGCGTGATTTTAATGATATCGTACGCATGAATGCTGTCTCCTTGCCAGAAGCGTTGACTGGTGCCGTTGCCTGTATGCGCTTGTGTCGCAATCGTTGCATACCTCGGGAAAAGTGTTTGGTTTGGATCGTCACCTTCAGGGTTGTGTTCATAAATTAAGTCCCACTCATCATCATCGATCAGCTCATATAAGTTCTCACTCCAGAAAAATTCTGAATCGTGCTCAAATTCACCTGTTACAATGGGAATGGTTGTCGTTATATCAAATTCTAATAGGATCGGTACACCTGTCTGCCAACCTTCCACGTAAGGAATTTCAAATTCAATATAGTCAGATGTATACACCAGTGCAGTAACACCCTCAGCAGTGCGATTATGAAGCATCGCATTGAATCTTTTTTGCGTTCCTGGTTGCGTATTGTAGAGGGTAATACGTACTGTATCTGTCATATATAGTGCATCACCCCACCAGAAATACTGATTGCCATACTCACCGATCCACGCTTGGGTAGAAATACGTGCACCTGATCCTGAACCAGGCGTTGGTCTTGGACATTCTGGCCAGTCTTCCCATTCAGTGTCAGAATCCGGATGATCTGGGTGTAGTGGATCGCTTGGATCTTCTGGATCAAATGGGCATCCTGGTGCTGGTTCATTGATATTAGTCAACGTTCCCAAGTTAATCACATGACCATGTCGTGTGATGAAGACATCAAATTCAAGAAGGTCAAAGCCGATGTTATTCTCAGCACGCATTTCACGAATGCGATACCAACCATATGGCAATGCGCCAAGCGTGTTATGGACTGGTGCGACTGTCCCAAATTCACCAGTCGCAAACCAGACAGAGCCATGTATATCAACATCACTGTTCATAATCGGCTCGTCATTTTCTTCCATTTCTAGAAGGTGGTTGTTGATATTGGCATAACGTCTCGGATTCCACGTATGGACGGTATTAAACTCGCCATTTTGATCGCTGATAATGACATTCGTCTCACCAGATGCATGGTTTGTAATCGCAAAAGGAATGTGACTCAAACGTCTTGCACTTCCTTCTGCAATCTTGACACCTGCAAGATCACTACGGCGCACCTGGTTGCGGAAAATCATTTCTTCCCCATTTACACCATAACGCACAGTTTGGCCATCTTCACGAATTTCAAAAACAAATGATAATGTTGGACGATTAAGTTCCTCCTCTAGCAAATAATATCTGTTGCCAGTAACCTCGGTTATGCGGTACGTTCCATATGGTAGTGTTCGACCTGTTGTTCTTGCAATGTAAGCTTCTCGCTCATCACACCAGTAAGTGAAGATCGACATGATTACCTCACCATTTTCAAAGACATCTCCGTTAACGAGGACTGGGTTTGTTGACTCGTTGATGATTTCAAATTCAATCCCCTCTAAACTTGTGCCCGCCATTGCTTCGCTTGCATCAAGCTCAATGTCATGTTTTTCAATTTCCACGTCACCACGGACAACATAATTTGAAAAGACCAAGTCATCGTCATCAATTGTGCCTACAACGAGGTCACCATTTTCACGAATCATAAACGTTCGAGTTTCTCCATCAGTTAATAAGTAGCTCTGATTTGTGGCGACTTCCTGAATCTCAAATGTTCCATAAGGGAGTGCGTTTGTAGCAGTTCGAGCAAATACCCTTAACTCACCACCTCGCACTTCATAATCAGTGAAAATAGATGCCACGACTTCACCTGTTGCGAAGAGTTGATTATTGACGATAACTGAACCATCTCCGCCATTAGTTGGTGTTGATACATTTCTAATATCAAATCGAATGCCAACTAAAGTCGCATCACCTTGTACAGGTCGAAGTCCTGTAAAACTGCCAAGGCGCTCTAGAAGTGTTAATTCACGGTCAACTTTCTCAACTTCAACACCACCACGGATAATTTGTTGAGGCAGATTAACTGATGTACGAACAATCGTGTTGTTTTGAGTAATTTCAACTCGGGAACTCCAGTTGGCATTTAATAAATAACCACGTGGTGAGCTGATTTCACGTAACTCATAAATACCCGCTTGCAGATAGTTGTTAGGTGTTCTGGCGATGCCGTTAACATTGGTTGTGATTGTTCCGACAACAGCCCCATCAGCAATCTGTCGGCCATCTAATGTATCAACTGGTTGACCTGAGCGGTTAATGATTTCGATGGTTGCACCTTGAAGTGTTCCCTCTCCTTGCGGAAGGTTTGTGTTGCGCTCATTATCATCTTTTTGAACCTCAACGCCACCACGGATACGTTGTTCTACTTCTACTCTAAAGAAAGCACGTAGAGGGTCATCAATGCTTGTATTTCCTACCACCTTGTCTTGTAAGGTTTCGTGAACCCAAAACGTGATAGGTAATGCTTGTTGGGGTTCAATATTTAATAAGCTTGCGGGTGACGTATGAATACCTGTCGGTGGATTCGTTGCGGATTGTGCATACACGACAAGCGTATTTGCGCCTGTTCGTGTCACACGTAAACCTGTGGCGAATGTACTGCTTGCGCCAACCGAAAGGTTAACAAAGCGACCTAGCAAACCATTAGCATCATTCAACGTTACTTCATAGCGCTGATTTGTTTGATTCCACGTGAGCGCATGGAGCGGTGATGTCGCATCAAAAACACCTGCAAAACTCGGTCTTCTGCTTGCGGCAGGTGTTTGACCATGAAATGTCCAAATATCAGTACGAATCTGGTTATAAACAGCCATACGCTGTGCATTCCCAATGGCAGGACGTGGATAGAAGTAACCAAGTGGACTGCCTGGTGCAATAATTACTCGATTGTTTGATCCACCTACCATCTGACCACTGTTGGCAATTAAACGTCGCCATGGATCGCCTTGTACGCCTGAAGGAATTGAAGCATTCCCATTCCACGGTGTATTAACATTCCAGAACCCTAAAGCGGCTTCCCAGATTAAGACTTGAGTGGCGATATAAGCATCTTGACGAGATGCGTTAACCCCGTGCGTGTTATTGTAGCCATGTATCAAAATAAGCATGATTGCCCTTTGTTGGCTAGGGGTCAAACCACCAAAACCTTGTGACCAACCAGGCGAAGGGGCTGGATTCGGGTCACCACCTGGATTAGTAATAGACGGCACACCTGGCTGGATGCAAAACGCAGATACCCATCGACCGTTAATAAACGCTTCAAAATGCTGGATTCGGCTTGGGCCTGTCCACACAGAATGAACATGACTTAAGTCGTAATGCGCATTGCTCATTGGTCCGATATTGCGCATCGCACCTTGAAAATTTCTTGATTGAGGTAGCCTATTCCCTCTGGAATCAAATAAGACCCAACCGTCTATAAATGCCAGTTGGTCATTTTCCAGGTCTTCGATAATCTGGTCCATCGTTTCCTCGTCCACGTGGACCACTTCACTACCTGTTTCTGATTCAATGATGATGGTCTCATCTTCCTCAGGAGTGGTAGGTACATAGACAGGCATATCCACTACTGGGTCATATTCAGATAAATCTGTTTCCGTCTCTTCATCTACAACCTCTGCATCTGTATCAGCTTCGTTTTCATTTTCAATATCATCATCAGTGAATATGTGATTAAGTTCTAACTCAGTCTCAGTTTCAGCTAGTTCTTCGGTAACGTCATCACTTCCCAGTGTTGGGATCAGTGAGGGTAATGGGATAAATTGATAAAGCAACATACTAGCGATAATCCCCAGTACGAGCATCTTTTTATTGTTTTTAAATTTTATTTTTGTAATCATAGTAATCTCCTTTTTCCTTTTTAAAAGTGTAAAATAAAAGCCATGACTTTCGTCACAGCTTAGTTGATGTTGGACTTCTGATTCTAATTATCATTTGCTTCACGCTCCTTTTTGGGTATTAAAAAAGTCAATCCATTTTTCAATATGAATTGACTATTTTATTTAGTTGTTTTGAATTAACGCCATAGTACAATGATGACATTACCATCATCTAAGGCACGCCATTCTAGGTGGAAGTAACTAGTTGAATCTATTTCGCCACTCATCCAATCTTGAACAGAGTTAATCATCAATTGATTAGTAACATTAGAACCCCACCAGGATGTTTGTGCTGTCCAAATAAATCCTAAAGAGCGTTGTGCATCTTCCCAACCAACCATTGTTGCCCCTCTGTTGTTTTGACCATAAGCCCTTAGTGTTGACATGATGTGGTTTTGATCCAAGATGTCAACAGGTCTTTGCGGTGGGGGTGGGGGCGCAGGTGTAGGTGTAGGTGCAGGTGGTGGCGTTGGGTTAGCAGGTGGCGGTGTGTTTGTTGAGGTGTTACTGCCACCGCTTGTGCTTGAACCGCCTGAGTTGTTGCCACTTGCAGGGGGTGGCGGTGTGTTGGGTGTCGTAGCCGTGTTATTGCTAGTATTATTGTTAGCACTCCCTCCTGAATTGTTATTGGTTTGATTGTTGGTGTTATTATTGGTACTAGCGTTGTTAGTTGTGTTGTTTGTACTACCAGTGTTACTAGTAGTCACATTGTTATTCGTGTTTGTCGAATTTGAAGCTGTCCCACCAGGAGTATCATTTGTCCCAGATTCAGGGTCATTTGTCTCATCAGTAACATCCGCAACATAAATGGCAACACGCTCATAGGTGTTATCATCGTTTAAGATATATTCATACCCTTCTAAATAAGCAAGCTCAATCATTTCTTCCCACTGCTCATTAAATATAACAAGCAGTGCTTCTGTCACATCTGGGATATACTCATTTACAAAGCTGATTTCTGTGTGATTGATTGTTGCGACAAGTGTTTCTAAGTCTTTGTCTTCCGTAATGGTTACGGTCATATCATGTTCATTATCCCAATCAAGTTGCCACTGATCAGCTTCATCATCTTGAATTAATTGACTGATTCGGTACACAAAGATACCAGCATTTGTAAACGTAATGTCTTCAAAGGTAACTGTTCCTTCTGTATCAACTTGAATAAGGTCGTTCGTTGGCATCGGTGCGCCTGGTGCCTCATCTTCAAAATCTGCATCAAACTCAGCTGAGAGTAGCACTAAGTTAAATGTAAAGAGCTGTTCTGGTACTTCAATACTCTCATAAATAGATGTTAATGTTTCTTCATCAAGCTCAGTAAGTGGATAAGGTAGTTCTTCAAGAACTGCTCTCATTTGGTTTTCTACTTCCTCAAAGTTAATTGTTGTTTCTAAACTCATCTCAAAACCTGGCACGATGACTGGCTCAAAAGTGATCGGTTCATCACCTTGACACGCGGCCAAAATCATCGTTAATCCTAATATACTTAATAGTCCATACATTTTTTTCATATTAATAAATTCTCCTCTTGTCAAATTTGTTTTCTCCTTAAAAGATAAAGCTATTATATCAGACTTTGTGACGAAATTAAAGTGTATCTTTAAGTCGCCTTGTGTCATAGTTGAGGATGATTCTTTCAGATGTTGATGCTAGTTCTTTTGCATTAAAAGGAATGTGTTCATTTTCTAGGAAAGTTACCATTTCTTCCCTTTCTTTCCCTAAGCCGACAAGGACAAAAGAGTGGCCATGAGGAGGCTTTAATATATGTGTTTGTAATTCGAAGATGGAGATTCTATTCATAATATCCCTCCTCTTTTGCGATCAGTGGTATGCAGTGATCGAGAACAGTTTGCATATATTGGTACTCTTTACAAGTGATTTCTTCTTTGTTTTGTATTCTACTTATTAATATCATGATTGTTTCAATGTCATTTTCATTGATGATTTGCATGTTTGAACTCCTCCTTTTCCTTTGCTTTTAAGTAATCTACAACATTAAGTTTTTTAATTAATCGTTCGATCCCTTCCTCACGTCTGCGGTAGACGGTACGTGTGGCATATTTTAGCTCACCATCGAGCCGCATCTGAGATATCTTTGTTCCACCCTCTTTCTTAAAAAGCGAGTAGTAGAGGATGATTTTTTGTATTTTCTCTAATTGATTGAAGCAGAAGATAAAATCTAGTACTTTTTTGATGTCTTCATCTTTTTTAATAATGTGTTGCGTTAAGTTTTCATATACTGAGTTTTCTACTGAGGAGATTGGCACTTGATAGCCATGCTCAATAAGAACTCGTTCTCCTTGCTCGTTAACCTCTTCTAGATAAATGGTTTGAATATTGTGGCGAGAGGCTAGTACACTTGTACGTGATTTAATGGCATTAATTAATTTAGTACCATTTAGCTCCTCACCGCTCCATGTCATTTCTGCTTGATATTCTTTTTGAATCTGGTGGATATCTTTTATCCAGTTATTAAATTGCTCTTTTGATGCTACTTGCCCAAAAAGTTGAATGGGATTGTTTATTCCAATTACCGTGTTACTTAGTTTCATATACGACCACCTTAAAATTGTCAGACCTGTAGATGATAGTATTATAACACGGTTTTTTAGGGTGTGCGTGCCACGATTGCGACACGAAAACGACACGGAAACGACACGAGCGCGACACGGATGCGACATGGAAACGACAAAAACGAAAACTAGCCGGGCGTGTCGGATTGTGAGATGCTTTAATACGAGTGCTTTTGAGCATTTTGAAATTAATGAAAATTTTTCCAAAACTTCACAAAAACTTAACAGAAACTTCACAAAAACTTAACAAACTTTTTTTACTTTAAAATTTTTTTTAACTTTTATTATGATTTTTACTTGAAAAACACTTGAATTTTTGATTTAGATGCATCATTCTCTTAAAGCGAAAGGTCGTGATTCTTATTTTGTGACTTTGTTTTAATCTCTCTGTGTTCTTTTTGGTTGCGTTGTTGTTGGGATAATTCTTGATTTTGGATTTTCAGTCGCTCGTTTTCTTGCGTTAGCTGATTATTTTCGAGTGTTAGAGCTTGGATTTGCTCCATTGTATAACTTAAAATATTGAGTGCTGTTTTTGATTGTTTCATTTGATAGTCAGCAGTGGTGTTTAAAAACTGTTCTTGCTTTTTAAGTTCTGCATCTTGTTGCTTTTTAATGGCTTCAACCATGCCGTGGATGGTGACTTGTTTTTGACTGATTGGGTCATGAGCTGAACCAAGTGCATGAGTTAAAGTAGTCATGGATAAGTTTAAGCCACTATCTAACGTGTTTAGCTTGTTTTTGATGTCAATATCATCACGGCCGTAGTTGCCGATACTGTTTTCTAAATTTTGCTTTAATCTAGTTTCAAATACATCTAGTTTACTTTGAAGCTTCTTATATTTCTTGCGGATTGAGACTAATGCCCATGTACCAGCTGTAATTGTTACTAAGATAAGACCTGCAATACCAACTGTTTCGTTAATCCAGTTTAAACTTTCAATAATAATACTCATAATGAAGATCACTCCTACTATATTACAAAACTCTTTCATATACTCGTTTCCTCCATTATAACAATTTTCATAGCTTTAAACAATACAAATGGATATGTCGCTTATACGTGCCACCAGGACCTCTTTTTCTTTTTAAAGAAGGCTTCTTTGTTGGTGCATTCATATTCCCAACCACACCCACAGTAGAGCGTACCACTCTGAATATTGAATGTTTTTACAATATCACCCATCTGCCTACCTGTATTCCGTGAGAAGATGAAATAAGTAGGTATTTCAAGCATCACTTTAAGCTCACCACGACCGCACTCTGGGCATGTGTGATAAGCAATATTTTCAATCGGGATAAATTCTTCTAAGTTTGTACGCTGCCGCTTATTCATCAGAAGTCACCCCACTTTGAGCTTTAATTTGATGCCATCTGATTTTTTTAATAAGCAATGAAACGGCATCACTACTTTTCCTCTGGATTGTTCTTGCGCTGTAGGTATGTTTCTTGTCCAGTCTGAGTTGCGCAATTTTAATGGCACTCTCGCCTTTAAAGTAAGTGTAATAAATAATAATTCTCCCAAGTGGATCAAGCTCGTTGAAACAAGTGATAAAGATTTGTAACTCTGTTTTAACAGTTAATAACAAAGTTTCTTCGTGTTCATTCTGTGTGATTAAATCAATCGGTTCTGTTCCGAACTTAGTAACGTCACTTAAATCTTCACTAAATTTAGCTTCTTTGAGTGTTGAATCTTCTTTTGAAAATTCAACCTTTACCCGATAAACCTCTTCTAATTCTTTAAACATCTCTGTGTATGAAGCGATTGTTCTTCTTGCGGATGCCAAGTTAACCTCTTTTGTATCAACAGGAAATGCCTCTAAAAAAGTCTTTTTTAACATAAAATTACCTCCAATTTGCGAAAAATCAAAAAAGTACTTGATTTAGTAGTCAAATTAGAGTACAATCATCTTGATTTGTATGGTTGTACTCTGTATGACTTCAAGTATGTAGTGGCTGTGGTGAGCTACTCATACTATATCGTGCTAGTGGTCTGGTTTTTTGACTACTAGTACTTTTTTGTTTGAGTGAGTGAATGTATAGTTTGGTAGGATTTAGCTTATCCTATCATTTAAGTATCAGTAGTTTACACCTTTTAGCTACTGATGCTTTTTTATTTTGTTTTTAAAGATATTTGATACAACCATTCGCATGAATAATAAAACCGTGTTTTTCGTAAAAATGTTTGCGACGCTCTGCATTCCATTCATCAGCTGGATAAAAGCTCGCATGTATTTCATCCACTAAATGGTGTTTGGCAAATTTTAAAAATGATACCATTAGCTTGCTCCCTAAGCCACGACTTCGTTCACACGTTCGCACACTTCTTAAAGTGATGATCTTCTCATCGATAACACTTCGCAAATCATGCTCGAAATGACCTGTGATATGACCCTTTTCTGAAAACCTACCCGAAGGCATTTGCTTTTCTAATAAGAATTGGAAATCCCCAATCTTTCCAGTATTTGCGTATAAATGATAATGATGGGTAATGAAATACCAGTCCTCACCCAGACAAAAGCTTGATACCATTACCGATTCGCTTTTACTGATTTTTTCTAAAGCGCTCTCTAATAGCCGAAGCTGTTGTAAAATCTCTATCTTGTCCATTCCTCTTCACTTCCTAGTATTTGACTTAATTCTTTTTCAAAAGGAGTAAAGATATCGTTCATAAAGATGTCTGTCGTTTTCTCACATTGATCTTCACTTTGAAAGAACATGCTTATTTCTATTTTTAAAAACCTTATCATACTACATAACCTATTTTGATACAACCATGTATCAGGGTTTTTAGCGATTTCTAGGATGTCGGACATGATCATTTTAACATCCTCAACGAATGGATCATGTCCATGAGCAAAGCTCACTCTAAGTGCTGCGATATATAAATCAGCTTCTACTCTTATCCCCATCGGAACATCTTCGAGTTTTACTTTTTGATGCCCGACTAAATTAAATAACGCTTCTCCTGTTTCATAATGTGAACGCCTTAGAAATTCTAACTCACCCGGTAGTAGAGGTGAATCTATTGGATATTTCATTTAATTTCCCTCCTTTAGCCAAAGATCATCTATTGATGAGTAATCATATTTGATTTTTTTTTGTTCTGGTGCTTCTTGCGGTGGTGGTTCGTAGCTAGAAGATGTTAACATTTTCTGCATTTCACCAACTACTTGTTTGAGTGCTCTAAGCTCATTCATAATTTGAGCATTAGAGACCTCTCCATCAGCCAGATCACTCGTCCCATTTTCTTCTTGAACCATTTTCTCCCGAACTATTGAGATGACAGCAGGACTGAATTTTTCGGGTTGTTCGTTGAGATAGTGCAGTACATCGAGGTTCTCTTCTTTAAAATAGACACTTCTAACTTCTTTCATGCTGCATCTCCTTTACTTTAATCTTTGTTTAGTGAATACTCAAAATTCTTATCATGAATGTTTTTATTGCTTCTTTTTAGTTTGATTCATGATGTGATCGCCTCATCATTAAGCACTTTTTCTAACATTCCTTTTGCGTTATCAAATTGCGCATCAGGTGAAATTCGGATTGAGTACTCTGAAAAAGCCGCTTTGAGTTGTTCTTTTAATAGGAGGCTGCCACCGCCCGAGAAAATGATCGTCGTGAATGAAGGATTTAGCCTGTATTTTTGAACCTGGTTCTTTATTGAAACGACATGCTGCTTCGCACGTTGTTTAAATATCTCATCGAACTTAGCTGGCTTAGGTAACCTACCCTCGATGATCTTCTCAATGTCGTTGATTGTGACATCATAACTATCCGATAAGTCACTGGCGATTTGTTGTAAAAGTGTCAAAACGCCATTGTTCGTCATGCCATTCTGGCCTTTTATCGGCTTAAACCCTTCAACGTCAGTAGGTATACCTTCCTGATTTTCAAGTTTAAATTTCTCAAAGCTGATATGTGTGTCGTTTTTACCACCAATATCGATGATATGTATCTGACTTGCTTCATCATCAATGTTGCGAATAACGACACCAGAGCCTTCATAACTGAGGCGAATCGTGTTGATTGTAAAGCTAATCTTCTTGTTGTCGAGTTCTAAATCGACGTCTTTTCCTTGATAAGCTTTAGTATACTCATCTTTTAAGCTTCTAAAATCTAGCAGTGGAACATTGATGGATAAATCTATTTGATGAACCTCGTGAACCTCATCACCTGTGTTTAGTCTGTTAAGGATCTTTGCGATCGCTGTGTAGATGCAAAGTTTATGTTCATCTGTTAGCTTTGAGTTGTTGCCCTCTAAAGCTCTCTCATCGACGCCACCGACGTCATAAGCGATGCCACGATAAATAACTAAATTGTTTGTCGTTGACATACCGTCAATTGCCGTCTCGGAGACGACCGACCTGAAGCTGTCCGCTTTGATATTTTTCTTTCCTGGTTTATTCTCGTTAAACCAAGAAAATTTTGTGTTTGATTTCCCCGTATCTACCGCAATATAAATTTTCATTTTTTAATCTTCTCCTCTTGTTTCTTATTGTGTTTCTCATGATAATATGCAATTTCGCACATTATCCCGCATTCTTCTATAACCTCATTTTCCATTCGTCCACGCCTCGGATCTAACTCATCGAGGAATACATTTTTGATACAGCTAGCTCCGATTTCACGTTCCAGTTTTGCACGGCTGTTGAACACATCAGGGAAGTCTTGCCTGATTTTGTTCCAATACCCCATGCCACCTTTAACGCAACCGATGCAATTGTTATTGCGATAGCCTAAGTCATACATGGTAGGGCGATTGATATTCAATTTATGTAAAATCCCATGAACATCTTCTTTTGTCAAATGATGCTCTATCAATGGGAAAACATGTTTATATTCAATCATTGATGCTTCTAATCGATTTGCTCTGCTTCTTTCTGAGCTGTCATATCCCCAGACATACGTTATTTCTTCATCTTGTGTTTTTTCCCATTCCTGACGGACTTTTTTCTTTAAAATTTTAGTGCAAGGTGCGCCGTATGGGCTATTGATAAACTTAGACTTGCGGACTACGTTTTCTA
>JGI24703J35330_11748836_pt1 | contig 43705 bp, 41 predicted proteins | sample TergutNt197P1_FD_35330 | JGI IMG/M metagenome (IMG submission 35330)
TAGCTTCAACTCAAATAAATAATCTGGATCATCAAATGCTTCGACTTCGTTCTTAATCAGCATGGGGTTGATATTCTTCGTTTCAAATAAATCCATCTAACCACTCTTTTTCTTCGTACTAGCTTTTTTCGTTGTACTTTTTTTTGCTTTCGGCTTCTTGCTTTTTTCTTCTTTCACACTTGCTTGTAATGCTTCCATCAAATCAATCACATTGGTTTTCTTTTCTGGAGTTGCTGATACAATATCTTTACCTGCAATTTTATCCTCAATGATTTCTTTTAACCGAACTTGATATTCATCTTCATACAAAGACGGATCAAACTCTTGAACCATTGATTGAATTAATTGCTTTGCCATTTTCAACTCTGGCTCTTTAATCACTGACTTTACCGATTTAGGCATGTCTCTAATTTCGTCTTCATAATACAATGTCTGAATCATCATGCCATCTTTTGTTGGCATAATAGCAAGTAGCTTTCCAGAATTTGCAATCACTGTTTTAGCGATTGCTATTTTGCTCTCGTCTATCATGGCTTGACGTAATAATGAAAATGCCTTTTCTCCACCCTTTTCTGGAGCTACATGATAGCTTTGATCAAAATAAATCGGCGGTACTTGTTCTAAATCGGTAAAATGCAGAATATGAATCCCTCGATCCTTTTCACTTTTGGCACTTTCAAAGTCATCATCAGTTAAAATCACATAATCATCTGAATCAGAATATTTAAAACCCTTAACAATATTTTTTGGATCAACCTCTTCACCCGTCGATGAACATACTTTTTTATATTGTATTCTTGAATCATTTTTGCAAAGTTGGTTAAATCTAATATCATTATCTTGTGTCGCTTTATATAATCCCACTGGAATATGTACCAGCCCGAAGCTAATTGCTCCTTTATGCGTTACTCGTGGCATGTTAAAACCTCCTTATGACACGTCTTATTTTCCGTCAAAAAAACAAATATATGCATAAAGTTTGATTTTTTTCATAACAAGGTCATATTCTGAACAAACTAAAATCGAGGTGAGGAGATGTCATCTAGAATTATACTTCACAGTGATCTTAATAATTTCTATGCAAGTGTTGAGTGTTTTACCAATCCCAAAATCCGAAAATTTCCTGTAGTCGTTGGTGGAAATAAAGAAATGCGACACGGAATCGTCTTAGCCAAAAATGAGATTGCAAAAAAGCTGGTATTGTAACTGGGGAAAGCCTTTGGGAAGCAAAAATAAAATGTCCTGACTTGATAACAGTACCACCTGATTTCGATAAATACCTAAAATTTTCACGGTTGACAAGAAAAATTTATGAACGATATACTGATCTGATTGAGAATTTTGGCATTGATGAATGTTTATTAGATGTGACAGCAAGTACAAAACTATTTGGCACAGGCGAACAAATGGCCAATGAGATTCGAAGGACAATTCGGCAAGAAATGGGAATTACCGCTTCAATTGGTGTGAGTTTTAATAAAATTTTCGCAAAGCTAGGATCAGATATGAAGAAACCAGATGCAACAACGATCATCACAAAAGAGAATTAAATCTATAAAATTGATATTTTGCGTTTAATATTCGGTTTTGAAATACAAAAAAAGCCATTCGATTTTGAATGACTTGATATACTTCTACCAACTAACTCCCTGTAATCGTTCCACCATTAACATGAATGGTTGCCCCTGACATATAAGAACCGTCCTGACTGGCTAATAACACATAGGCACCAGCAAGTTCAACAGGTTGCCCCATTCGTCCAAGTGGTACTTTCGTACCAAATTCAGCAACTTTTTGCTCATCAAATGACGCTGGTATTAGTGGTGTCCAAATTGGACCAGGAGCAACTGCGTTTACACGAATGCCTTTTGGAGCTAGGTTTATAGCAAGCGAACGTGTAAAAGCTGTTAAAGCTCCTTTTGTTGAGGAATAATCAAGCAATTGTTCATTCCCTTCATAAGCAGTAACAGATGTTGTATTAATAATACAATCCCCGATGGTAAAATGTTCAACTGCTGCTCGCGTCAAATAAAAAGGTGCAAAATAATTGATCGCAAATGTATGCTGTAAATCTTCATCGGAAATTTGAGAAATATCCTGTTGCGGGTATTGAACCGCGGCGTTGTTGACTAGGATATTAATTTTTCCAAACTGACTCAACGTTTTAGTAATAATTTCATCAGCAAATTGTGGCTGTGTTAAATCCCCTTCTATCAGCAAGCATTCACCCCCTACTTCTGTAATGGCCTTTTTAACAACCGTTGCATCATCGGTTTCATTTGGATGATAAACAATGGCTATCTTTGCCCCTTCTTTAGCATAAGCAACAGCGACCGCTCGTCCGATACCACTGTCCCCTCCCGTTATAATGGCCACTTTATCTTTTAGTTTATAACCCTTATTATCATAGTCGTCATGTTCGTAAATCGGTTGTGGATTCATTTTTGCTTCTATTCCAGGTTGCGTGGGTTGGGTTTGGGGTGGTGCTGTTTTGGGAAATGTTGTATTCATAAAAAAACCTCCTATTTTATCATTTCAACTTTTATTTTAGTCCAATTTATGTTAAACTATTCAAAAGAAAATGATTTGGAGTGGTTTTTGTATGATCTGGGAATTGAAAAAATTTAGTGAGTTAACGAATGAAGAATTGCATGATATTTTTAAGTTGAGGGTTGATATTTTTGTTGTAGAACAAAATTGTCCTTATCCTGAGATTGATGGTAAAGATCCTAGCTCTTTTCATTTGATGGGCAAAGTTAATAATGAGATCGTGGCTTATTCACGACTTCTACCACCTGGTGTTAGTTTCGATGAAGCTTCTATTGGACGTGTGATCGTCGCTGCGTCTCATCGTGGGACTGGGTTAGGATATCAGCTAATGGAAGAAGCTGTTAAAAGAAGTGTTGAGATTTACAATTTGCCTATTAAAATTGGCGCACAAGCCCATTTGGAGAAATATTATGGCTCTGTAGGGTTTGTAAAAGCATCAGATATTTATGTTGAAGATGATATTCCTCATATTGATATGTTACGGGCTTTATAAATATCAAAAATCTCCGATAATGTGTCGGAAATTTTTATCATTGGTTAGAGAATTTCAGATCAGTGACACTCTCACTTCTTCCTCAATACACCCTTTCTCAAATCGTATACTTTCTCACAAATTTTCGCTACTTCATCATCATGAGTTACAATAATGAATTGACTTCCATCTGTTATCATCTTTTTAAACAAATCTAAAATTTGATCTCTTGTTTCCTCATCTAAAGCACCCGTTGGCTCATCGGCGATAATTATTTTTGGATTTTTAATTAATGCACGAGCAATGGCCACCCGCTGTTTTTCTCCGCCTGATAAACTGTTAATTCTGTTTTTTTCATAACCTGCTAGACCCATATAATCCAGAATCTTTCTAATCCTATCTCTTTTTTCTGTAGCATTTAATTTTAAATGAGCGACTCCTAGCGCTACATTAGCTTTCACATTTCTATCTTCAAGTAAATCGAAATGCTGTGTGATGATTCCAATTTCCTCGCGACGAAATTTTGCTCGCTTTCCACCTGACATTTTTCCTATCGCATGTTCAGCAAAGAAATATTCACCTTGATAGTCCGTAGTCAACCCTGCGATAATATTGATTAACGTCGTCTTCCCTGAGCCACTTCGACCTTGAATGGCAATAGATTCTTTTGATTTAATTTCTAAATTCAAGCCATCGAGTACGTGGCGCATTTTATAACTTTTAGTTACTTCCTTAAGTGTCATCATATTTCATCACCATCCTTTTTTGTATAACTTTTTAAGTTTGATGACTGGAAAAATAAGAGAGATCATACACAGTACAACTGTATAAAGCAACAAGTACAGCATCGTATGGTTTTCGGACCATGTGAAGCGATAAACAAACCACCTGACATTCGAATTTTCTCCTAGAAATTGAATAAGTTGTTGATCTGTTAATAACTCCCTTCGACTCAAAAAGCCACTATCAAAAACCAAATACTCGTTAACAATCAAAAAAACTATGCTGAAAATCAATACGGTTTCTAATATAATTGGTGTTAATAGTTTCCATTTCGAGACCCCGTTTAACATCAATGTGTTATATGTTTTTTCCCTCATCCGATACTTGATTGACATTAAGATCATAATAACTACAGACATAATAAACGCAATGTTTGCAAATAAAATCATCATAACTTCTCTTTGATGTCTGACCAGATTCCTTACTTCAATCGTTTGAGGAATGTGTTCCCCCATACTCGTAAGAAAATAAGGTATTCCAATTTCTTCTGACCCAGCATTCAAAATATTAATGGCTGTATCTATTGCATCAGGTGTATTTTCAACTAATATCAAACTATACGCAAGATTTCGATATATTTCTTCCCAGAAAGACAATTCTTGTGGATCTTCTGAAAAATAGCGACGAGAAACAAATGGCATCACTAATACGATGTCCAAAAGACGTGGAGAATTACTCCCTCCCTGAAATTGATGCGGGGCTAAAATTCCGATTACTTCAAAGGTTTGTTCGAGCCCAAAATATAATGCTGTAAATCGATCACCCACTTCATTGTGTTCATAAAATTCATAGCCTAGTAAAATAGGAAAGTAACCATTGAATACAACAAAGTCTTCAATAATGAAGTTTCTGCCTGCTAATATTTCAAGTTCTGTCCCGAATAATTCAAAAGCATTGCGATCAAATTTCTCAACTGCTATACTAGCTCCACCAACAAAAAGTGGCTGTCCCATTCCAAATGAAAATGCTGTGAATGCATCTGTTCCATGTAGGATATCGTAGTAAAAAAATTGGAATTTTTCTAAGGAGATGTTGCTTTCATTTCTGTTCATCCAGTCCGAATCAAGGATGACTTGAAAAACCTCATGATCCTCTATAGCTGATGGTTGACAAAATCTTTCAAATTCTATAACTCGACAGTTAGAATCAGCAATATTAGGCGCAGTCCCATGAAATAGCAAGACAAATAACAAATAGATGGTGAAATAACTCAACACACCTAAAAGTACATTAATAATTAAATTATTTCTTAATGAAAGCATAAATTCTCTAATCAAGGAGCTCACCTCCAAACTTTAAAAATAGCTTGACTAAAGCATTGACAGGATAAGATAGTAGAATCAGAAATAACAGAAAAACATAATTATACCAATATGATAGACTAATCCCATGACCGAAAGTATAATCTATAACAAAGATTATTATAAAACTGCCTACTGCCAAGGCTAACAATTCTAATAACTGATTAACAAAAATTCTGATTTTATTCACCCCTACTAAGTGAAGTGCATGATTTCGCTTTTCTGTAATAAGCAAATAAGCATATCCTAAAAGTAAACTCAAAATAATTGAGACGATAATTACATTTTGCCGAATCGTAGTATTTAGAGCATAGCTATCCAAAAAATCTAAAGCAGTATCCGTTTGATGGCGTCTATTCACATCAAATAAGTTTTGAACCATTGCCATATCTGCACTATTTCTTGTATCAATCACTATATTTCCGATTGGCATATCTTCTGGTGTTATATTAACTAAAATCAACCTATCTAAAACAGATGGATATCCTGCGCCGAGCACACCGATAATCTCATAAAAAACGCCTGCTATTTCGACTGTCATTTCCCCATTTTGTGTGTGATATGCTCCCACAACCGCTTCTTTTCTAGAGCTATTTAAATCAAAAAATTGTCCACTTATCATAGGTGGCTGCCAATCTCCATTTTGATGAAAGGTTCTGAGATTCCCATTAGATGAATGCTCAAAAAAGACACGACTATTTGTCGGCAACTGCAAAATCAACTCATCCACACCTAATTCCATCATCAATTCAACACTCCAAGTGCTATATAACTGATTAGCAATAAACATCTGCCTCTCCTGACTAACATTAAAATTTAAATATGCTAAAACTAGAGAACTCATTAGAAGTAGTATCCCCATAATTAAGCCCATTCCAGTTTTTATCATAAACAGCCCTCCTTATCAGAAAGAATTGAAAAACTCATACGAGAATTTCAATTCTTTCTATTTTCAATCAAGTTTAACGTCTCTGAGAGCCGGCAGCCTGTACTATGCTAGAATTTGAACCTGATATAACCAGAATATGGTGAGTGGTTCTCGTTGTACGATATGTACTTTCAATCATATCATGAGTCATTGTTTCCCTCAACCATGCAGATGCAGAATGAAAAGTTCCACTCCAGAACGACTCCACTCTAGAAGCTACACTTGTCCCAAGAAAACCTCCCGGATTGCTACTAGGCATTAACCAAATACTTAGCCACTGATTATCTCTTGGTTGAATTCTATTCGTGTTCATTGATGAAAGCATTGGCGGCCTCTCGTTTTGAAAAACAGAGGGAATTTCAACTTCAAAATCTTGTTCAGATAGTGCTAGTAAAGATACGTTCGGCACTTCATTATATGTTTCTGTTTCATACGCATATGCATTTGTACCTAAAAAACCAAAAACTGTAATTGCCAACAAAACAAACAATAATTTTTTCATATTATTTCACTCTCCATTTTTTAAAGTTACCAAAATTAATTAGCATATGGATAGTACAGACAATCAGATTTTATCATGTTTTATTAAATTACAACCCTCCTTAAAATTTATTTCGAAAAAAATGATTTACCATAATAGCTCATCTGCAATTAATGTGGCATGCATCTATTTTATCATAAATCACTTTTTTAAAAAGGACATTGATGTCCAAAAACGGACATTGTTATATTCCGACATATTTAAACAAAACTTTATTTCTACGCTAGACAAAGTCTGTCTGGTGTGATATAATCGGAATATATGTGTTAAAGAGGAGGGCTTATTTTGACTATTAAACCTACGATTGCAATCATCAAAAAACATTCCTTTTATAAAGATGATTTCACAGCATATTTAGAAAGTTCAGATTACCAGCTAGTTGGAACTGCAAGTAGTATTGATGGTGGGGTGAAGTTGCTAAATTCAGCCAAAATTAATGTGTTAATATTAGGCTTGCAACTTGATGATGGTGATGGAACTGCACTTATCCGATACCTTATAGAGCGGAATCCCAAAGTTAATAATCCATTGTCTTATATTTTTATAATTTCTGAGTTCATGGATGATTTCATTGAGAAAGAGGTTTCTGATTTACTATTCGGTAATTCAATTCAATATCGTTGCTTCAACAAGAATAACGGTGATGTCGTCCAAGCCATATTTAATCGCCTAGAATTAATCAAAAATGAATTCCTAAACTGTCATCCGACGATAAAGTTCGACCAACCAACCATTCGAACCCTTAAAAATGTAATTTATCATAAATTAAATGCTATCGGTATTTCTAAAAGTAGTAAATTCAGGGAGTTTTTGGCTCGTACAATTGAATCGATTATTCTCGAAGAATTATTCAAATTTAATCTTGAAGAAATTTTTGACAAAGTGACCCTGTCTTTTCATTGTGAATTCGAAGGCTCAAGCTTAGGTGCTATTCAAAAGGGCGTCAGACGTGCCATCCAAAAAGCATTTTCAAAAAATCCTGACAAAGCCATTTCTGCTTATAAAGATTTAACTACTGTTACAGAGTTAATTCCTGATTTCGAAATCCCTTCTACTAAACAATTTGTTAGACATCTTGCAAACTCAATCCGAGATGAGTTTCCTGATCTAATCCCTAAAGATGAATAAAGCTGAATTGTATGATTCAGCTTTATTATTATACGCTTTTTAAGCACGACTGACAAGTAGGCATTTTTTGGAAATTGGGATTCTTTATAATAAAATTTTCTTTGGCTCTAATTTTACCACATACCAAATAGGTAAAATGGTCGAAATCAAAATCACCGTCATCCCCATGCCAACAAAGATAAGAGTTGTATCTAATCCTAATGAAACATCATATAGAGCCATCATTTCTTCAACGCTGATATTTCTAGGGTTAAACACAGCCAACTCCCAAGGAATCACAGCTCCGTATTGAACACCCGCAGTCATTTGATCCATGACTTGTTGCTCCAACATTTGACTTGAAACCGTCTCGGAAAGCAGATTGCCAACAAACAACGCGAGTACCATAGCAGCAATAGCAACAAACCCTATTTCAACTAAAATTTGTGTAACGACCTTTAATTTTTTATCTCCCAATGCCATATAAACACCTATTTCATGCCGTCGATCACGCAAAAACAAAGAGATTACCAATGTTAAAACTAAAATGGTAGCGACTACAGCTACGCTGCCGACAGCATCAGCAATTTGTAAAACCATGTCCATCGATGTGGTAACATGTACTTGTGAATCGCCTAAATGAACCATCTCCCAAATATCAGGAAGTAAGTCATTGGCTTCAAGTGTGAACGCCCCTAAATCTCGTGGATCATACATGATATAAAGCACTTCAAGAAAAGGTTCCATCCGATGGCCTTGCGTTCCTAGCATCCAATCTAAACCAGCAGTAATAAACGCTTCATTTTCAAAAGCAAGCATCCTTTCTGTCACACTAAAAGGCATGTAAAGGTAACAGTTAGCGCAACTGTTATCAACCTTAAAATCAGTTTCTATATCGCGATTAAAAATCCCAATGATTTCAATCTCTAAAGTCTCACTGACCAATATCGAGGCATTTTCATCTTCCTCAAATCGATGCCATTGTGTAAAAAACCCATCTGAATCGATTGTTTTTTCAATTTCAAGGGTTGATCCAACGGTAAGTTGATTGGTTTGAGCAAAATCTTCAGGAACCATTACAACCAAAGCTCGCCTATCAATTTCTGCTTGTGTGAATGTACGCCCATCAATTAAACCGATGGCACCCGCTACAAGATCAGTCACTTCGGGATTATTGACCCCTTTTATTGTGAAGTGATAAAGCCCATTATTAGTCATCCCTTCTGACCACATTAAATCCGAACTCCAAAAATGGGTTCTCATATAAAAATCATAAGCCCTAACATATGACAATTGACCAATGGCATTCAATGCATCCTCTGTTGGTTGTGCGATAGGGAATGAGACGATTTCAGCGTCTTCTCTAACACCAATGGTTGAAACGGCTGGTAATTGGGCGATTAAGTTTTCCTCTGCTGAAATCAAAGCCAAACGTACGGATAATGCCCCTGCCATTGCCACGCCCAAAACGAAAATAAGCAGGAATAAAACCGTACTTCTAAGTGGTTGTCTTGTAATGTTGGTTGTTGCTCTTTTAAGAATATTCATAACAGTTTCCTCCTATTCTACACTTTCGTCGTCAGAATCGTGAAACCTAATGATCCCATTACCGACTGAGAATTGTCCCGATTTTGTTAGATGACTTAAAGTCTCAAACATTTCTGGATCAAGATTAAAATAAGCTAAAGCTTCAAAATCCCATTCCAATCGCTCCAACACATTATTTCCAAACTGTTGTTGCCATGCTTCTAAGTCAATCTCATGATATTCCAAATAAGCGATTAGTTCATCACCTTCGAGAAAGACGGTTTGCTGTAAATCAATTATCCCTGTTGTTTCCAAGTTAATAACGCGACGACTGGAAGTGCTGTTATCCATAACTAAAAGAAGATGTTCTCCGATAAATTCCATTTCTCTTACTAAATTATCGACTGCAAACAATACTTCAATCTCTTTGGTATTCACATTAACTCTGCGTAGCTCGGCAGGTACTTTTGCAAAAGGATCAAAGTTTCCACCAACTTCATTGGAAATTTGCTGTATACTATATACGAAAAGCACACCATCAACAAATCTCACTGCACTTCCAAAAAAACTTAGACCAGTCTCTCCAGTCTCTCCAGGCAATGTGTCTAGAATATTGAGTTGCTTATCAAAAATAATAACGCGAAAATTAAGTTCTGATTCAGGTAAATCAAATGATTCTAATTCTCCAACATGTACCGCATAATAACCATCTCCTAGACTGCGTGCCCCGAAGATATGCTCATTCTCACTAAATTGATAGGTTGTTACAATATCACCTGTGGTGGGGTTAAATAACAAAAATTGATTAGAGCTTGACCCGCTTAATGCGATTTCAAGTATGAAGTCTAAATCTACAGGCACTTCTGCGCTTAATGGTGTTTCAGTCACATCAGTTACACTTTCTTGATCCGAGCTTAAAGTCGAATCATCATTTTCTGAAGTTGTACAAGCTGACAAAATCACAGCTATTGCCACGAGGATGAGTATTTTAATTTTTTTCATTTCAAAGCGCTCCTTTTCTTAGGGTCGTATTCGCCCTACCATTAATTTTACCACTGATTTATTCAAGGTTTATTATAAGGATGTTACAAAGTTGTTAAATATGTAAAGACCAACAAAAAACCTGTTGATCAAAAAATCATCAACAGGTTTAAGTTATGTCAGAATAGCTGTTATTCTATTATTTCGTTAAAAAGACCTGGATCTGAAAAGAAATAGGTACCATCAAAAGATGGAGTAAATCCACGTCCCCACAGAATTTCAGCATACTCACAGCTATCAAAGTTAATTCCGAAATATTCTAGCAACTTGTTATCCCACACGAACGTATCCAATTCTTCTAAGCTATTCCCAAAACTTACCCAAGCCTCCAAATTAATTTCCAGTGATTCTAAATGTGAAACAACATCATCACCTTCAAGACGCACAGTATGCCCTAAATCAATAAGTTCGCCTGTTTCTAAGTTAAGTACAGCCTCTCTTTGTCCACCACTTCCATCAACAACACGCTGAACCAGAATATAACGATCACCGATAAATTCTACAAAATTCATTGAATTTGGTACTTCGAATAAAATATCGATATCACCAGTCGATAAATTATGCCTTCTCACATGGGCAGGGATAATTGCAAATGCACCGAATGATTCTCCTACTTCACCGGGGATTGATTTCGTATCATAAATAGTAAACATACCATCTATAAATGTTGCAACACTTCCCCATAAGCTTAAACCATTTTCCTCAGTCTCTCCTGGTAATGTTTCAACGATATTTAAGTGTTGATCGAAAATAACAACCCTGAAATTACGTTCTGATTCAGAAACTTCGGGAAAATTTTCTTTGATATATGCATTCGCTTCTTCATCCTCCATTTCCCAGATATAATCTAACATACCGTTCCAAAGAAGATGTGAAAACAAATCATTTTCACCGACATGAATAGCATAATAACCATTTCCTAAGTCGATGGTTCCGAATATCCGTTCATATGCTCCAAAATCATGAGTGGCAACAACATCTCCTGTGGTAGGATTAAATAATAATATTTGATTCATTTGTGTACCACACTGAGCAAGTTTTGGTGTAAAATCTAAACTTGGCAAAGCGACAATTTCTTCATATTCTGTCGGTTTGTAAACGATACTTTCATATGAATTTTCGACAGAATCTCCTTCTGTTGCTGCATAAGGGGTAGTGTGGGCACTAGCATATAGATTAGCACCTATACCTAATAAAATTAAGGCACTTATGACTATCTTAATCTTTCTCATTTTCCTCATTCCTTTCTTAATGACAAAGTTGTACTGCTGTTTCTAAGGATAATTCTCTAGTGTCTTCAAAATAAACAATTTCACCAGTTTGTGCATCAATATTAAGTATTAATCGATGGTTGACGTTTGAACACTGACCTTGATAGATCCAAGATTGACCTTCGATATTCATTTCTTGATAGCGTGATTCTAAAAATGCTCTTCCCTCGGTAAAAGGTGCATCTAACTCAACACCGATGTTCCATGTGTCGAGATCCTCACCACTCCAAAAATTAACAGCGATCGTCAATTCATCAAGATTAACACCTGGGATTTCTTTGATTCTTTCCATCAGAATATTGACTAGTGCATCTAATGAAAGACGATCATCTTCTGGGATCATGTTGGAACTCCAAGGGTTGTTGATATCAGATACAATTGTCTGGTCTAATACGGTAACTTGCGTTTGCTCCCAAATGAGTTCTGTAATGATCGGTTCAAATGGTAACATCATATCTTCGATCATTAATCGCTTTCCAGTTGTGCCGTCAACAACAAACGTATAGCTGTTTATTAAGAAATAATTTTCATAAAAACTAAAACTCCCACTCCAGAAGGCGCGATCTTCCCAGAGTCCGTAGTTAAACTCTGACATAAACCACTGCTCACCAGAGTTTTCATCTAACATCACGCTCATATCGACCACAGCACCGAATTCTTCGTAAACCCACTGTATACCGATTGCTATCATTTCATCTTCAGTTAAGTGGTATGGTCGTGGCGTTCTATAAGCTCGCCACATCATTTCTAACTCTATCCACTCTTCGATTTCTTTATCTGTTGGTTCCCAAGGTTCGAATGTTTCATCATTTTCTAACGCCCACTCATAGTTCAACCCATTAGCCAAACAAACTGAGTCTAACATATCATTCCTAATTTCTTCTCGCAACGCTGTTAGAAATACCTCTTCGTCTAATGTTGTCCAAGTCGATTCATCTGCTACTACTGCTAAAATCGTTTGTTCAACCTCAACCTCTGTCGATGCATAAATCTGATTACTTGGCGTTTCATCTGTTGCAGCAACAGGTACAAAGTTGTTAGTCCCAATGTAGAAGCTAGCGCCTATAGCTGCAAGAATCAAAGTACTTGTTGCTATTTTAAACCATTTTTTCTTTCCTTTATCCATATCATTCACTCCTTGTCATCAATATGCTACATTTCTGGAATCATAGATAGAATTCAAATTACCGGTCGTTGCGTCTAGGAAGAGCTGGAACATGTAATGGATGTCCTCATCTATTTCTTCTGGTTCTGTAACAGTTATTCCCCACATATCGCCCCAGAAACGCATACCAAGATATAACCCATCAAGACTTACGCCAAACTCTTCAAAAATAACATCTGCGCTAATTCGGATGATTTCTTCATAGGTCAAGTGGTGTGGTTCAAATAATACCATCTGGTGAATTTCAATTGATAAACGCATATCATTTATTGTAATTTCTTTGTTTTCAATACGGTAATTGATCCCTGGACCGATATAATCTCTCAAATCTTCAATTTCATTGATTTCGCCAGTTGTAGCGTCAATAACGATTCTATGTACGGTATGAAAACCCTGTAAAAAGTTTTCATCGGGACGTGTAACATTAGCGGACCAAACTGCTTGAGGTTGTCCCTCGATCATTTCAGTAGTCCACAAGGACAATTCTATTTCGTGATTACTGAGATTTGTACCAAATTCATTTTCAAGTAACTCTACCATTAGTAATGCTGCTGATTCAACAGCTAAATGATAAGGCTGATGCTCACTTGTTATCGAAGGGGCGATTAAAAAATCTCTTTTCGATCGATCGAAGATTCTAATATATCCATCTCGCCATTGTACTTCTGTAATATCGCTAGAATAGTCTCCAAGATCAGCTATGCCTAATCTTTCACCAGTAATGCCATCAAGTACAAATCTCAAGTAAAAATATTCATATGTGTCCCAAAAACCTAGAGTTCCAACCCAAAATGCACGTTTTTTATCTCCTTGATCTTCATGGTTAAATTCCATAGAAATCTCATGATGACCTATAGTTAAGTCAATTAAATCACCAAATTCTTCTCGGATCCACTGCATTCCAATTTCTAATGCATCTGCTTGGGATAGATGATGATCTTCTGGTGTTTTAAGTCTGTTCCATTCTAATCTTCCCCAAACATCCCTTATTAGTTGATCCTCAGGAGTAAGGACATAATTCTCACCTTCAAGAGATACCAGTTGAATATGTCGACCACCTTCAAGGAAACGGGTCTGCGTATGGATGGCATAGATTTGTTCTGTCAGTGGAAAGATTTCAAAATAATCATTTCCAATAGGAAAGGGAATTATAATATCAGCTTCTGCAATGATATCGCCATTTAGATCATACTTTCTAAAAACAGATTCACCTTCGTTTACACTTACAATATGATTGCCGTCATAAGAAAAATTTATCCAAATACTATCCCCGACCCAAAGCCCGATACCACCTGTTAAGAGAATAGATTCAGTTGAGAAGTTTTCTAAATCAAGCATGATAACTTGATTAAAAAATGTGTATCGTTCGTTGATTAAAATATTTGATCCATTAAAAGCTAATTTGCCAGGTTGAAAGTCGTGAACTCCCAATGACTTTAATTCTCCTGTTTCTAAATCTAGAATGTGGTAAATAATGTCGTGTTGTGAATCGTAGTCAAGCCATACCCATTCAGCCATCAGCATCTTATTATTTCCGATAAATGAGGCAGGATTCATCTGATTTCGTAGTTCAAATACTCTCGCGAGAATTGTATTTTCTCCAGTGTGGATATTAAACTCTTGGAGACTCCATATTTTATATTGATCACAAAATTCAAAATCATAAATATGTAGTTGACCTTCTACTAACTTTACAGCAAACGCTTGTCTTTGATAGACTTTTGAGAGCCACTCATGGACTAGTGTGTCAATCGGATTTAAATTTTCATCAAAAATAACAAATCTGATGTTATTCCACCTCTCTGAAAAATCAGCATCATCAGGAAGTTCTGTGTTAAATCTCGCCGAACGCGACCATGAATCTTCCTCTGCCACAACTGCACCGTAGAAGCCATTTCCAAAATCCCAAACCTGGTAAACAAAATCATACTCACCAAATTCATGAACCTCCATTGGTTGTCCTGTTACCAAATCAAGCAGAATTACTTGATTGACTATAAGGCTTTCAGGTCCGTTCGTAATAATATGTGGCATTGGTTCTAAATTCGCTAATTCTTCAAGCAATAGATTACCATCTGGCAATTCTTGATTATTTCCTTCTTGCTCTAAGGCAATTAAGTAATTATCATTTGTCGCTGACACAAAAGCAAGGTTATTAATGACTACGTAAATACTTGCAAATACTCCTATTAACGCGATAACACCAATAACTGTTTTGAACAAAATATTCTTATCTTTTCTAAACATTCTCATCAGTCCTTTCGTCTGCTTGTTTTTCAATATCTTGATATTACAAACTTAGGATACCATAAAGTTATTCCTGAAATATTTGCCCTTTGTTAAGAAGTTGTAAAAGCCACTTTAACTGTTGTACCAACTCCAAGAGTAGACTCGATTATCAACTCAGCATGGTGAAGGCGAACTATTTCCATACATAAAGTGAGTCCCAAACCTATCCCACCGCTAGCACGATTCCTGACTTTATCAACTTGATAGAATGGCTCCGTGATTTTTTCAATCTCATCACTTGCCATCCCGCACCCATTATCAGCAATGAATAGGATCAGGTTGTCATCAACTTTTTCAGCTTTTACTACGACCTTCCCCCTACCAGCTTCACATGCTTTGGCACCATTGACACAAAGGTTTAACAATAAACTTTTAATCAAATCATTCTGTCCCATCAAAGTTGTATTTAAATCATGCATAACTAATTCCACATTATAGTCACGAAAAGGCATTTCGAGCGTAGTCGAAACCTGATGGAATAGGGTTGGAATCGAAATTTCTTCTAATTCAAGCACATGATTCCTCAAAGTCGCCAATTCCAGCATCGAGCTAGTGAGTTTTTTCATATGGACAGTTTCTGATAAAATATAACTTGTTGATTCAATTTTTTCTTTTTCATCAAGCACTGCTTTTTGGATATACTCTGCATAAGCATGGATAGATGTTAGAGGTGTTCTAATTTCATGGGCTAAGTTATCCATAAACTGCTGTTTTCGCTGAGATTCTTCTTGAAGTAAATGAATTTTACTTTCAATTTCAACAGCCATCTGATTAAAATGGTTTGCCATAGAAGCTAATTCATTCTTTCCCTTTATAGCAATGCGCTCATCATAATTGCCAGTTGCAATCTTTTGGGCCGAGGTCGCAACCAACTCTAATGGTTTAAAAATCTTATTTAACACAACAAATAGTATCAAGGCCGACAGTAGCGAGAAGATCATAAACAAATACAAAAAAACTTGCTGAATTTCCCTTAAATCACCAATGCTTTCTGTCACATCAAAAGTAATATCAAACGTAAATACTCCTACTAAAGTGTTGAGACCACCATAAATTTTCATTAAATATTGATCATCTGAGGAGTTGAAGGTGAAAGTAAGAAGAAAAATCTCATCTTCACTAGGCTCAATATTGATAATCACACTACGATTTGCATGAAAATTAGTGTGACTTTCAAGCAAAGCATCAATAACAAATGATTCTACCCCACGCTCGTAGACAGCATTGACTTCCCTTCCAATTACGGCTGTGATTCGCTCATATTCCGCTAAACTCTGTTCACGCAAACTTTGTATTTGGTGGTTGTTTAAATAAAAAGAAATTGTTCCTAGTGCCCCCAGTAAAATGAGCAAAAACAAGGTGTAAGAAATAAAGAATGTCTTTAGCTTCATAGAGATACCTTACCAGATTTTGGGATTTCTAAGCGATATCCTAGTTTATAGACAGTTTTTACCACATTTTCCCAGTTTAGTTTCTTCCTGATGCTATGAATATGTACATCAACGGTTCTTGTATCTCCTAAATAGTCAAATCCCCAGGCACTTTTTAATAAATTTTCACGCGACAAAGCAATATTGCGGTTTTTAATCAGGATTTCAATTAGTAAAAACTCCTGCGGGGTAAAATCAACAATATTTTCTCTAAAGTACACTTGTCTACTGGCAAGATCCACTTTAACCTCACCTAGCTCAAAAGTAGTGTCTTGTTTTTTTGTTCGCCTTAAAACAGCATCGACTCGTGCTTGTAATTCTAACATATCAAAAGGCTTAACAATGTAATCGTCTGCCCCTAAATTTAAGCCTTTGATCCGATCATGTGTTGCACCACGGGCAGTCAAAAAAATAACTGGCACTTCGCGTTCTAAACCACACATCACCTGAAAACCATCCATTCCTGGAAGCATGATATCTAGCAAAATCAAATCAAAATCCTCATTTTCTATTGCTTCAAACACAGAAGTACCATCGTAAAGACTAACACAAGTATGACCAACCAATTCTAAACTTTTAGTAATAACCCGATTGATTGGCTGGTCATCTTCGACAACTAAAATTTTTGCCAAATCACTCACCTCTTTAGTTTTTTGTTATTGTTTCGACCATTATACCATAGGCGGATGAGCAAAAGTGTTAGAAAGTTGTAAATTTCTTCAAAAAATTAGATTTTTCCGCCCATCATCTTCGCATAAACATCTTTATAATATTCCTTGCCCTCATTTTGAGTTATGGCACTTCCAATCGTCATAAATTCAGTTTCTAATTTTCTTACTACGCCATCAAGAACTGATTTGATTTCTTGTGGCTGTGTCGTACTTTCAATAAAAAGAATAAACAGCCCCGCCAAGACTTTTCCGAGGTAGGTTAAAGTTGGATTTGTTTCTTGATTTGAAAGATATAGGCTCAAATCAAAAATATCGTTAAATTTTTCTAAATCACGCCTACCTGCGTGAAGTAGTTGTTTGTGAAGTTCTGGTGATTGTTTTAAAAGAACTTTACACATTTCAAATAAACGCTTCTTTCCAGAATAGATTGATTGTTCATATTCATTCTTTAGGAGCAAAGTATTAATTTGTTTTTGCGGAATTGAAATTTCTTTCAATGCCTCATCCTTACTCGCAGGTTCTCTTTGTTGCTTTAAATGGATGAAGTACAGAGTTAACAGCAGTTTTAACGTATATGGAATTGTAATTTTCGTAGCAGTGAAAGCTTGTTTAATCTGATCGTTAACCTGAAAAAATTTTTCTGGGTCAACTTTAAGCACTACATGTGTTGGAACAGATCCAGTGAAGCTTTCCTCGACCAAAACCTCTGAAACAGCCTGCCAATTTACATAACTTGAGGTAAGCGCCACATCTAGTGCGCGTTCGATAACCGCATTGCGATTGTTAGTAGGTAGGCTTTCCATATTTTGGACTGCTTCAAATAGACCCATCAATTGCTTTTTTGGACGTAAACTAACATCTTTCATGTCGAAATTTCCCCTTTCTTGTGTTTAAATGGTGTATGCTTTGTATAACGAACCCATTATACCACATTGTTATCAAAAAAAACAGACTAAATCAGCCTGTTTTAGCTTTTATTACTTTGCGAAGGAAGTTTTTATGAGATTATGTGAGTTCTTTTGGTAATTTAAATGTCCATAAAAGTTCTAAATCTCGCTTGTAAATATGGATTTGTAAAAGTAATATTTGCGTCTTCAATTAGTCCCATTAGAATTTCGGTCATCAGTACTTGGTTTTGCATTTGATGACTAATTTCAGAAGCATTTAGCTCATCGCGAAGCTCTTCAAATTCTGGGACGTCTTCTTGTACAGGCACAGGTCGGTAGATAATATGGTAACCATGATCGGTTTCTACCGGCTCACTCGTGAAATCACCTAGCTCTAGCTCAAAAAATGCTTCATCAAAAGGTTCAACCATTTGACCGCGATTCCACGCACCTAAATCTCCGCCTGAACGTTCCCCTGATGGACAATTACTGTATGTATATGCTAATTCGGCAAAAAGTGCTGCAAATTCATCTGCATCTTCTAGTTGCTCGATTAATTCTAATGCAAAGTCAAAATCTGAGACTAGAATATGACTGCCACGTCCAAAAGCATCAATATCATCACGGAGTTGCTCGAAGACTGCTTTTTCTGAATCTACAAAGTTTTCGTAAATTTCTTTTAAACGTTCCTCAGTTGGCTCAAGCAAGGATTCAATATCTGTATCTTCAACAATATCCGCTTCTAATCGTGTCAGTGCAATATCCATGCCTAAGTCAAAAACTAAAGCATTAAATAATTGACCTCTTGTAATATCAACTCCATTGATATGAGCGATAACCTCTGAATCAGATGGTTCATTCGCAGATAGGAGATTAATTTCTGATTCTTCTGTTGCAATCATTGCTAAGTAGCTTTCATAAGCATCTTTGAGTTGGTCGTTGAATATTTCCAAACCTGCTTCATAACGAAGGCGAGCCAATTCGATAAAAAGTACCTCTTCAACAGCTTCCGAGTACAAGAATCCATAAATAGCCTCGCGATATTCCTCAAAATCAACTGTGTCGTCATCACCTGCCCAGTCATCGAACATCGCTTGAACTGCTTCATCTGTGACGTTGACTAGATGTGAAACAGCTGCAATACGCATTTCTTCTAGTTCAAGAACTCGCAAAAGCTCTGCTTCTGATTGAAAACCGATATGTAATAGCCATTCTTCAAAGTCAGTAATTTCACTTTTAAGCTCCTCGATAAGTCCGATTGTATTCGCATCATCAATTTCAACATTTCCACGCAATAATACTTCATCAATAAGATTTAGCAAGGAAAAAATCGTACTTGGTGTCTCAACCATAAAATCAAAAATTTCTTGATTGGTCATGTTTCGTGTGTTTGAGGTCACAAAATATGCATCTCCATCAAAAACAGCTTCTTCCAAGGGGAAGGATTCACCAATCGTCACTTGTCCATCCGTTATTCCACAACCTGTTAACAGGGTTATACTACATATTCCAAATAGTATGAAAATCTGGTATATGATATTTCTTTTCTTCATCACGATTAAACACCTCATTATTTTTGGTTGAAATACTTTTAAGCTTCCAACGATGTTTATTGTATCACATTCTGTTGGTTTTCGCTACTTCTTTTTACAATTGCCACATATCTGCCACAGTAAAAATCAAGGATTCAACTTCCTTGACTTTTTGCTGTATGTTAAATTTCTTATTGACTATCGTAAAATAGATGGTATCGCGCTTGTAAAAGTGGGTTTGTAAAGGTAATACCAATCTCTTGACGCATTGTTGCAAAATGGTTTTGAATAAAAAATGGATCTGCATTAAGGCGTGCGATTTCCTCTTCTCTTAAATCATCACGCATGCTGTTAAATGAAGGAACATCTTCAAATCCCGTTTTATAAATGATATGAAAACCAAATTGTGTTTCTACTGGTATAAAGGTGAAGGTTCCAACTTCTAATGCTAGAACAGCTTCATCAAACTCTGCAACCATGCAACCCGATCTAGGTGTATTACAGATTTGCCAAGTCCCTAAATCCCCTCCTCTTTGACCAGTCGGACACTGACTGTGGGCAATTGCAAGTTCAGAAAATAGAGTAGCAGGGTCAAGATCGTGTTGTAGCTGTGTGATTAATGATGCCGCAAAATCAAAATCATCGACTAAAATATGCCGTCCACTCGCAGATGGCTCAACTTGAGTGTGAAGCTCTCTTAAGCGTTCTTCGGTTGGCTCAAACAAGTCCTCTATTGACATTCCTTCTAATAATAATTCATCAATTGTAGCAACGGCAACCGTTAGACCTAAATCGGTTGTTAAAACATGAAATAAATGTCCGATGGTTATGTCAATATTATTAATTCTCGCAATCACACTAGGTGCTGGTGGTGCATCCGCTTCTGGCAATATAACGCCAACGTCTAAGTTTTCTAAAACATTTCTATATTCACTTGCAAGGTGCTCATGAAAAATTTCAAAATTCGCTTGATAACGTAAATGAGCCAATTCTTCAAACATACCTCTTAGAAATAAGTATTGATGAATTTCATTTCTAAGTTCGGCAAAACTAAAATCATCCAAATTCATTTCATCGAATGCAGCTCTCTCATCAGCGGCTGAAACTTCGACTGTTCTCAGCGCAAAACTACGGCGCAATTCATATAATTCTAAAGAGCGAATCGCCTCGGATTCATCCCTGAAGCCTTGATAAAGTAACCAACTTTCAAAGTCTGGGATATGCTGTCTAAGCTCGTTGAGTAAACCGATAGTATTAGCTTCGTTTATTTCAAAATTCCCACGAAGTAAAATTTGATCTGCTAGGTTAATTAAAGCCGTTACTGGTGTGTATTCTTGCACAAGCAATAGATCAAGCATCTCTTGATTGGTTAGGTTGAGGATTTCAGAAGTCATAAAATAATTATCACCGTGGAAGGCAATATCTCCTAGTGGTTGAGAACCTCTTAAATCTATACTGTTTGAATTACAACCTGTTAATATAATAATGCTCGTGAGCACACCCCACAACCCTAGCACTTGCGGTAGTATACTTTTTTTCTTAATCATGGTTAAACACCTCTTTATACAAACCCACAAATGGAGTTGCTTTTATATCTCACTAATTGTATCACATTATGCAGATTTTTGCCACATTATTTTACGACCACTCTTCTTACAATTACAAAAAAGTGTTTACATCACAAAAAATTCCCGTTCTAAGAAACGGGAATGCTGATTGTCGCGGTTGTATCAAAGGCGAGACCGTCTCTAATAACGGTAATAGTAATGTCGTCTCCGTTGCGGTAAGTAAATAGCGTTTGCCTGAATGAAGAATGGTCAATTATTTCAAAGTCACCAATATGTGTTAAAACATCGCCAGGCTCGATGCCCATGACAGTTGCTAAGCTCTCTGGCACAACCTCATTGACAAAGACTCCAGTCATGATATCGGCTGGTAAGTTGATTTCTTCTCGAATAGCATCAGGTAACATGCTTAGATTTACAAGACTCACACCTAAGAGCGGTCTCGTCACTTTACCATAATTTTCTAAATCTTCGATAATCGGTAAAGCGATATAAGTCGGAATTGAAAACGACATCCCTTCTACAGCAGATTGCGCGACTTTCATGGAATTAATGCCCACAACTTCACCTGCAAGATTGATCAATGCCCCACCGCTATTACCGGGATTGATTGCTGTATCAGTTTGCAGGACAGTCATACTCCAATTCTGCGTTTGCCCATTCGTTGATAAAATCGGGATTTGCACATTGCGATCATGCCCAGATACCACTCCCATGGTCGCTGAACCAGCAAATTCAAGCCCTAATGGATTTCCAATTGCAATAACTGTTTGACCTAGGCGTAAGTCTTCTGTACGTCCAAATGTTGCGATAATGTCTGCTTCAAAATTCTCAATTCTTAAAACAGCAATATCCGTATACACATCGCTACCTACTAAAGTAGCCGGAAGACGAGTTCCAGCCTCATCATTAAAAACAACCTCGATTTCAGAAGCACGATTTATAACATGCTCATTTGTTACAATATACGTATGACCATCTCTAAGTGCGTAAACGATACCTGAGCCCGTTCCTGCTCGCTGACCACCAAAATTGCCTAGAAAACCACCATAATCATCAATATGGCTTACAACACCAACAATCGCACCAGCCACCTGATCGATCGCATCCATTTGTGCTTCTTCTTGGTTAATAACTGCTACAACTTGCGCCTCAGGCTCCGCTAAATAAGCCGTCGCTGGTGCTACTTCTGCCTCCGTTGTAATCGGCACTATTTCTAAATCAAACACCACTAGTAAAGCAAGTAATGTCGCAATGGTTGTTAAAACAGATAAAAAAATCGTTCCTAATGTCTTCATTTTTCCACTCCTCTGATAAATCACATACATGTATGATTTAATCTGCCTTAATTATATCAAGATTATTCACGAAAAATCACCGAAAAACTGTGGCAGGTTTGTGGCAAGATGAGAATTTTGGTTTAAAGTCGCCTTTAATCGTGCTATAATAGGAAGAAATCCCTATCAGGAGGCGTCAAAATGGAATCGAAAATCATTTATATTGCTGAGGATGAGTTAAATATCCGTAACCTTATCGCCACTTTTTTAGAAAAGGAAGGTTATGTTGTGGCTGCTTTTGAAACAGGAGATGATCTGTATGAGGCATTTAATACACGCCCTGCTGATTTAGTCATTCTTGATGTGATGATGCCAGGTTCAAGCGGTCTGATCATTTGCGCTAAACTGCGCGATATTTCAACTGTTCCTATTATTATGTTAACTGCCCGTGACACAGAAGAGGATTACATTTCCGGCATTTCCCTTGGTAGCGATGCCTATTTCACCAAGCCTTTTAGCCCGATCAAGTTAGTGATGCAGGTCAAAGCAATGTTAAGACGTATTGACATGGATACACATGATTCTACTTTGAAGCCTGCTGAGACTGATAATATCACCTTTGCAGACATTACCGTCCATCTCGGAAAGTTATCCGTTTCCTGTCATGATATCGAGCTTAAACTCACCCATACCGAATTCTTACTGCTTGCTTACCTCTTTGAAAATCAAGCCCGCGCAGTTTCTAGAGAAGAACTCCTTACTAAAATCTGGGGTTATGATGCCATTATCGAAACTCGCGCTACTGATGACACTGTAAAACGCCTGCGTAAAAAAATGATTGATGCTAAAAGTATCGTTCAAATCGAAACCGTCCGTGGATATGGATTCAAACTTATAACAAAGGAAGGTTAATTTATGAGAAAAAGCTTTGCTAATCGCCTTATTTTAAATTTTACCCTAGTGGTTTTCGTCGGCTTTCTCGCTGTGTATTTTCTATTTAACTCTCTAATTGATAACCATATCCGAACTGAAGCAGAAGCTGAATTAAATCGCGAAATTATGACTTTGAATCAAAATACCGTCGAATATCTCCCTGTTTTTGAGTTTGATGGTCATTCTAGCATTTTAGTTCGAAATAACCGCCTCCAATCTGCTAGAGCCATTGTCAATGTCGATACTATTATCATTGATGAAAGCATGCAAATCATCCACCCAGTTCCAAATAATCTTTCTGAGTCTGAAATGATTAAAGTTGAAGCCCTCGCTACCTTCTGGAGTCAAAATCAAGAACATTTTGAAGCTAGTGATAACATGATTATGACCACCCATGATGGACATACTTTTTATATGCGTGCCACTTCTCACTATATTCTTCATCACCACATCTTCAGCCTAGAAGCAACGCCAGTTACCGTTTTGATGTATACAGATATTACGCCTGCTATGAATCTTAAAAATAGTATGAATCAAGTTCTTCTAGCCCTTCTAGCAACGGCAGGAACACTAACCCTTTCCATTTCAATCATTCTTTCGACCCGTTTCAAAAAAACCATCATACGCCTTTCTAGTTACGCCAAAACTATCGGTCAAGGAAATTTTGATGAAAAAATCAATAACCTTAATTATAATGAATTTGAAGAGCTTGGTTCTAGTATGAATACGATGGCTAATATGCTAGATACCTATGAAACTAATCAAAAACAATTTTTCCAAAACGCCTCGCACGAACTTCGCACCCCTTTGATGTCGATTCAAGGCTATGCGGAAGCTCTTCAATCAGGTGTTTTTGATACGACGACCGCTTCTTATGTCATCCTAGAAGAAAGTCAAAAAATGACTGCTCTTATCAACGACATCCTCTACCTTTCAAAGCTCAATACAGAAAAAAATGAGCAGATGGTCTTGCAAACTATAACAGCAGACGATCTTATCCAAGGTTGTGCTAGAAGGGTTAAAATTCTTGCCCAAAAAGAAGAGAAAATCCTCATTACCAACCCCACCCCCGAAGTCAGCTTTGAAACTGATAAAGATAAATTAGAACGAGCAATTATTAATATTTTAGCAAATGCCATCCGTTATGCACAAAGCGAAATTCGAATTGATTGCATGCTAACGCATGATAGCTTTAAAATCAGCATCACAAACGACGGAACTCAGATTAGCAATAGTGATTTACCACATATTTTCGAGCGTTTTTATAAAGGTCGCAGTGGAAATACAGGCTTAGGACTTGCTATTACCAATGATATTGTAACGATGTTAGGTGGTGTGATTTATTGCAAAAATCTTGATATAGGTGTTGAATTTGTCATCAGTTTACCACTTTAATATGAAAAAACGGATCTCACTAATAAGTGAATCCGTTTTTTCATATATGCCGATTTTTATTCAGCTGTTTGTAAATCTAAATCATCCCAGTCAGGCGGATCATCAGGGAAAAATTCTCTAATGTTGAATTCGCCAGTTTGTTGACATTCAATAAAGCTAAAGAATCTTCTACTTCCATCTGAATCAGTAAAAACAAAGGCTCTTGTAGGAAAATGACCTTGTTCAAAATAAGCTCGCAGCACAAGGGGTTGTGCGGGAAGAAAAGTGCGAACAAAATGCAGCGGTGTCTCATCAGTTATCATCGGAACATCTGTACCTAAGGCTGGCTCAATCATGATGATGAAGAACTCTCTGACTACTCCACCACTTTTGATCACCAAATCTCGTCCATATTCTCGTTGCCAACCAAGGAAATCTTGTTCAATGAAATTATCTAATTCATCTTCCAACCACTCAATTACAAACTCAACTTCAACGCCAGGATCTTCTTGATCATAACCATTGACTAATATGGATTCATCAGCTACACTGCCAAGCGGTAATCTCAATATTTGTCCCACTGCAATTTCTGTGCCATTTCCAAGATCATTATAATATTGAAGGTTTTCCACCGTTGTTCCATATAGTCGAGAAATAAAAAACAGGGTTTCTCCTTGTCGAACTAGATGTGGAACATAATCGTCATCTGGTTCTAAAAGTTCAGCGATATGAGCTTCCAGATCGAAAAAGCCATATTCCCAACTCCACTCGAATGGACTCCAAACGATAGATCCATCCATAGCGCTTTGGTGCAACGTAAACCAATTTTCGTTCCCATCATCATCAAGAAAATAGAAACCGCTTCGCGGAATGGTAGTTGCTTGGGTATGATAATCGATTAAAACAAATGATTCACCAGTTGATAAATCACCGATTTGAGCCAAAAGACCCGTTGTAACAGCTATCCCGTCAACGATGTCAATTTCAATCAAGGTAAAATCAAAGATGGGTTGATCAAATTCAAAAAGAAGGTCAATCCCTTCTGTTACAAAGCCACCGCGAGCTTCTGCATAGTTGAGAAGCATGATGACACCTTCTAACGTTTCAAGGTCTTGCTCATCAATCATTTCGATTGAAAAATCGTAGAGCGTTTCATTATTTTCATTATCTGTATCTAAATTCCCGCCATCTGCTCGTGGTTCTAACGTGTTCGATTCTCCCCCCAGATCAAGTTCTCCACCACAAGCGACAAGTGCTAACAAACTAACGCAAGTAAAAAACAGCATTAATTTCTTCAACATTTCAATCACTCCTTGTGTTTGTACTACTAGTATACCATAAATTTTCGAAAAAGTTTCGGTAAAGATGTGGCAAATGTTAAAAAATTGTGGCAAAACTGTGGCAAATTCATTGACTATTCCAAAAGTCGTCATTTTGTGGTACAATATCCCCATAAATTATTAGTTTTTTGTAATACAGGAGGCGTTAAATATGAATAAATTAATTTATCTTGCCGAAGATGAGGCAAATATCAGGATTCCAATCAAAGCTTTTCTAGAAAAAGAAGGTTATTTGGTAGATGCATTTGAAAACGGTGACTTGTTATTTGAAACTTTTTCAAAGAAGCAACCTGACTTAGTCATCCTTGATGTGATGATGCCAGGAAGTAGCGGTTTTATTATTTGTACAAAAATTCGTGCCCTCTCTAATATACCGATCATCATGCTAACTGCTCGTGGTTCTGATGAAGATTATGCCACTGGCATTTCTTTAGGGAGTGATGATTATTTAACTAAACCTTTTAGCCCTCTCAAATTGGTGATGCGAGTTAAAGCGCTATTTAGGCGTCTTGAAATGTCACCTACTGAGTCTGAAAAAAGCAGTAGTCCTAAAATCGAATTCGGCGATATTTCAATCGATCTTGATAATCTAATCACCCAATGTCAAGGGGTTGAACTAAAATTAACTAGTACGGAAATGAAATTTTTAATCCATGTAATCCAACATAAGGACAAAGCAGTTTCGCGCGAAGAATTATTATCCAAAATTTGGGAGCACGAATATGCTATTGAAACTAGAGTCACAGATGATACAGTGAAGCGTTTAAGAAAAAAATTGGCTGATGTAAAAAGCAATGTCCTCATCGAAACTGTTTGGGGGTTTGGTTTTCGAATCGGCTTAAAAAATGAGGGATAGCATGAAAAGTTTTACCGCTAGATTTATCATTAGAAGCGTTATTATCATTATATTGCTATTTTTAGCGATTTATATTTGGTTTAACCGTTTTGCTGATGCGTTTATTATGGAGCGTTCGAATGAGGATCTGACTATCAGGATTTACAGCAATACGGCGGATTCGATTGCTATTTTAGGTAACGGTTGGCGCGAAATGGAGATGGAGGATGTCATTTTAAACTTTCTTGATCTTCCTGCTGATACGACATTTGTCGATTCCTTAGCGCTAGCAATACTTAGTGATACTGTTTCAGATCATTATATCATAATTAATGAACGCGGCATGACTGCCGCTTCTGGAAATATTCTCGGCGTCACCGATTTGATCAGTTATAATAACTCTCAAGTTGATAAACGACGTTTTTTGGCTGATTTTTATCGTGAAAATAGAAATCTTTTTGAAATTGGTGAAACAGTCGTTCTTTACGCAGACGATCAAGTTTTTCATCTACGATCAATTGCCACTGATATCCATGATGGCGTCGAATTTCCAGTACCTGCCTCACCGCTCACGATTTTACTTTATACTAATGTGACAAATATGATCACTTTCAAAAATAGTATTAATCAAATTCTTATCTTTGCCTTATCGATTGCAGGTTTAATCATTTTAGCAACCACTGTGAGAATGTCAGCTAGATTTAACCTTGCCATAAAAAAACTATCTAATTACGCTGAGGAATTAGGGCATGGAAAATTTGATGCTAAAATCGAGCCACTCAGATATAGTGAATTCCAAAAATTAGCTACTAGTATGGGCGAAATGTCTAATATGTTAGCAACTTATGAAGTCAATCAAAAGCAATTTTTCCAAAACGCCTCGCACGAACTCCGCACGCCTTTGATGGCAGTGCAATGTTATAGCGAAGGGATTCTTGCTGATGTCTTTAAACCTGATGATGCTGCTAATATCATCAATACTGAAATCGAAAAGATGACTGAACTTGTCAGTAGCATTCTCTATCTTTCGCGCATCGATCATCACACGCTCCAACTAGAACCAACAAGTATCAATGAATTCCTAACAGATTGCCTTAGTCAAATTGAAGTTCTCGCGACTAACAACAACCTTATTCTTCGCTTCACTCCCCTTGAAGAAGATTTGCGAGTTAATGTAGATATTTCACTTTTAGAACGTGCGATGCTTAACATTTTATCAAACGCCCTTCGCTATGCACAAACTGAAATCACCATTACAATCGAAAACCACCTCCATCGGAATGTTTTTTCAAATATTAAGCAAGAGATGATTCGCATTCATATCGCCAACGACGGTCAGCACATCGAAGAAAAAGATTTACCGCATCTATTCGAGCGTTTCTACAAAGGAACAGGCGGAAATACCGGACTAGGTTTGTCAATTACAAGAGAAGTCATCCTCGCATTAAATGGTCAGATCAAAGTTGAAAATATCGAAAATGGCGTCTGTTTCACCATCACATTACCTGTTTACGAGTACAAGGAGCAAGCAAATGAGTATGATTAAACAAATTTTATTCGATTTTCATCACACCACGCACCTTCCCATCCAATTTTTAGACGATGAATTAAACCAAATAGATGCTTTTGGTCAACCTAGCGTGAAGATTCCCACCTTTGAAATTTCAGGCCTAACCCTAAACGCCATCACCAGTTTCACAACCGAGGATGCACAACATTATATCATCCTTCCTTTTAATGAAACTTCCCACCAGACAGGTTACTTCTTGATCGGCGCTTATCAATCAACAAGAGAAAATAGCGAAACTTACCGCCCTAAACACCTCACCCCTTATTTCGAAGACTTACTTATTAGGGTTGTTAAAAAAAATATTGCCGATACTGTGGAATCGAACCCTCATATTGCTAAAGGCATAAAATATATTCATGAGAACTACCATGAATCCATTAATCTACCACAACTTTGTGATCATTTAAACTTAAATATGTGCTATTTCTGCGTGTTGTTTAAAAACCAGACTAAGATGACTTTTAGCCAGTATTTAAATAAAGTTCGAATCAATGAAAGTAAACTGCTGCTCGAAGAAACCGAGGATTCCATTATCGATATTTCCTTGACTGTCGGTTTTAACAATCACAATCACTTTAGCGCAACGTTTAAAAAATTAACAGGCATGACACCATCTCAATATCGCAATCAAATTACGAAATAAAAGCCAATTCTTCATCATCGGAATTGGCTTTTATTCAACTCATTTTAACTTTTAACTCCTTTAAAATTTTCTTCTCCAACCGAGAAACTGCCACTTGATTCATCGATAACCGCTTGGCAACTTCCGATTGGGTCAACCCTAAATCATAACGCAAATAAATCAATGTCTGCTCTTTTTTGCCAATCTCACCAACTAATTCTTTTAATACCACCCTTTCATCGAAGATTTTTTCATCAGTATCCACCAAACGTTCAAATAGTGGTGCATCATCTCCTTCGCTATAATCTAAAGAAGTCGCCTGAGTTGGTGCGTTGAGGGCCAAAATCACATGTTCTTCTTCTAATTCTGTTGCTTTTGCCAACTCTTTTACGGTAGGCTCTTTTCCTAATTCTTTCGTTAGTTCATCCTTGGCGATAGCAATTTTATAAGCATTCATTTTAATTTGACGGCTGACTTTTACGGGTGTTAATGACCGTAAATAAGCTTTAATTTCCCCAATAATTAAGGGAACAGCATAGGTTGTTAAGGTTGTATCAAAAGCAGGATTGAAGCCGTCAATGGCTTTTAATAACCCGATACAACCTACTTGAAATAGGTCGTCCAAATCGCCTCCCATAGTTTTAAAGCGATGGACAACTGACCAGACTAAGTCCACATGGGAATTAACTAATTTATCAAGGGCTTTGGCGTCTTTTGCTTGTGCTTTCGCAATCAATTCGCGAATTTCTTCTTTTTTCATTCCCCAAACACGCCCCCTCGCGTTGTAAAATCATGTATAGGGTGATTTTTATCTGTTTGTTAGTTAACAATACCAGAATCAACAGTGGCAAAATCACATTCATTTAAACAATCTCTCGCTGAAACATCACAGTCGTTCCAACACCCGATGAAGATTCAACCGTAAGTGCATCAGTAAATGATTCCATAATCATAAAGCCTAGCCCACTGCGTTCTTCATCCGCTTTCGTTGTAAATAAAGGCTGCTTAGCCTGCTCAATATCATCAATTCCAACTCCATTATCTTTAACAACCACTGATAAATGACGCAAATCTAGCGAGACATTAAGCTCAATCAAACCACTCGGATTACCTTCATAACCATGTATAATCGCATTAGTTACCGCCTCAGATACAACCGTTTTGATCTCAGTTAACTGCTGAGTATCAACATCAAGTGGTGCCAACACCCCCATCACAATCAGCCTTGCTAAACTTGCATTTTCAACAAAGGCTGGAAATGTTACTTGAACTTCATTTTTCATCTAAATCGCCTCCTCTAACACACTTATCATTTGATTTTCATCATCAATCACGGTTATAATCTGGCTCAAACCTGCTAAATGGAACACCTTACTCACTGTAGGATTCATCCCAAGGACGAACACTTTTCCACCCATACTCTTTACCTGATTGTAACGTCCCAAAATAATACCAATCCCTGATGAATCCATAAACGTCACCTTTTTTAAATTAAACACCATATGCTTAATACCATGCGCCACCATCGCTGTCATCAATCTCAACTTTACTTGGTCAGCGGTTAACTGATCAAGTTCCCCCGTCAAATCTATCAACATGATTTCTCCTTTTGTTTCGATGCTAATTCCGATACTCATCCTTTCTCCTCCAATCCTAAATCTGCCTTCATTTTACCAGAGTCTTCCCTCTTCTTATACACATTCGACATTCAATGTCAAAACCTTTTTTTTCTTTCACAACCCCACCAAGTCGAACTTTGACACAACAGGTAATCATTTCCCGCAAAAAAAAAATCCCCCTCAAAATAAAGGGATTTTTCAGTCAACTTTTTGTTTTGCAAAACACCATCTATACACGAAATAAGCAAGCAACGTCCCCAAGGTTTGCATCAAGATAAAAACAAGACCATCCACTGGACGAACGCCTGCTGGCGAGTTAGTAAAGATCCGTGCAAAAGTCACTTGTGGATTGGCAAACATTGTTGATGAAGTCGCTAAAATATTTGCCCCTACCAGTAGTGGGATAATAAATGACACTTTGTCGGTTTTGGTTTTTCCTAAGATCAAAATGGTTAATATCAACATAAAGGTTGCGATGATTTCCGAAAAATAAGTAAAATCAGTACGAACAACCTCTGATACAAACAATAATCCACCCGATTCTGAGTAAAACATAAAATGGCTAAGAATCAACCCCATCATCCCACCTAACAGTTGTGCTATTGTGTACAAAAAACTATGGGTGGCAGAAATTTTTTTTTCAAAATACATGATCAAAGTTACAAGAGGATTAAAATGTGCACCTGAAATAGGTCCAAAGATTTCAATAATTACAAAAAGGATTGCAGGTACTGCGATAGCACTGGTTATTACTAAATCACGCCCATCTCCACCAAGGGTTGCATCGAACATGATGATAACGCCGTTGACAACTAATAACAGAAATAATGATCCCAAAAATTCAGCAAATAATGCCTGTTTGATACAATTGTTTTTCATGATAAACTAACCTACTTTCCTATCATTGTTCATTTTATCACATTTGAGTGAAATTTAAAAGAGCTTGACAAGAATTTTGTCAAACCACTTTTTTTGCTAGTTATTATCCGATTCTAGGAATATCACCTAATCATCATAATTAAAGTTTAAGTCATCCCACAATCTAACATTTATAATTATCCAGAAATTTGAGTTAACTTACCATTCTTAAGACAATAAACATCATCACAGATATCTGCAACTTCTTCATCGTGTGTTACGATAATGAACTGCTTTCCATCACTGATCAATTTTTTAAACAAATACAATATTTCATTTCTAGTTTCCTCATCCAACGACCCCGTTGGTTCATCCGCTATAATCAAATCTGTTTCTTTTATCAAGGCTCGTGCAATTCCTATACGCTGCATTTCCCCACCTGACAATTCCTTAACTGATTTACGTTCATAACCTTCCAAATTAACATAGCTTAACACTTCCGTAACCCGCCTTTTCCTTTCTTTGGTTGAGAGTTTTTGATGAGTTATTGCTAGGACAATATTTTCATATACATTTCGATCATCTAGTAAATCAAATCTTTGTGTAATAACTGCAAGATTCTTCTGACGAAATTCGCTCAGCTCGGCTGTGTTCATTAAATCTAAGTGGTGTGAATTAATCATGCATCCTCCTGTGTATTTTGTATCTAATCCTAGTAAGATTTTAAGGAGTGTCGTTTTTCCGGATCCACTTCTTCCTTTTATTGCAATTGATTTCTTTTTAGAAACTTCTAAATCTAATTCATTTAGTACGATTAGGCTTTCTTTTTTCTTAAATTGAATTTCCTTTCTAATACCAACTAATCTCAACACTGCATGCACCTCCTTTTGTTATTCGATTTTAGCCTGCATAAGCACTTCTTTAAGATTCAATTTTGTCAAATAAATAATCGGTAAAGCTGTCGATATAAAAACGGCTCCGAGACCGATAACCAAAAATTGAATAATTGTACTTGAATTAAGGGAGACATCAAAGACATACAACATTTCTTCATGTGACATTTCACGTCCAAATCCACGGGCTGTTAGATTAAAGCTAGCATTCGCATTCCAATTTAGCGGATTCAGTACATCGTAAGAAAATTGGGTGAGTTCATTTTGAAGGATTGTTTGTGATATTTGCATTGAAATCAGATTCCCAGCTAAAAGAGAGAGTGTAATACCAAGACAAGTGACAGTTAAAATTTCACTTAAAATTTGTTTCATAATTCTTCTTTTTCTTTCACCAAGGGCTAGATAAATACCAATTTCATGACGACGATCATATAGCATTAGTGTAGAAAGTAAACCAAGAATAATAATACTCGCTCCTGATGAAAATAAGAGCGCTGAGCTTGCCATCTGTTCCAAAGTTTCCATTGAGGCCATTATCCCTGTAAAAACGTTAGACAGGTCTTGAACAATTACCAAATCGGGAAGTATTAACTGAGCAGCTTCTTTGAAATCCGCAATTTGTCGTGAATCATTTAAAACAAAGGCATTTTCAATTCGCAGATTAAACTCAAATTCATCATTTGGATCACTCCAACCTAATTCTTGCATCTGCAATAGTTGCTGTTCATGTTCAAATCTTGCAAATTCTTCTATCATAAGAAAAGATGTAAATATCGTTTGTGTAAAACCGTGCGATTCATCATCAATCGGAGTAAAAATACCAACAACTTCAAAATCATGGCTCTTTTGAGCGAAGATATTTTCTGAAACCTCACCAGACGAATGGTTGCTCCAATCAGGAATTATTTGAACCATTTCAAGCATCGAGCCAACTGAGAGTTGATTTAACTGTGCAAGAGAAAGAGAAATAACAATTGGAGTTGACTCAATAACTATACTTAATTCCTCTTGCGTGGGAAGTCGACCCTCGATTATTTCAAGAACACCTTCTGTGAAATAAATAATATTTGGCGTTGAGTATCCCCTAGCAATGAAGTTCCAAGCCTCAGAGTCAGTAGCACTCCACCGATCATCAACTTCATTGGTTGTGATCAAATCAAAGTTTTGCAATAATATATTTGTTGAAAAGTTATAATCTCTAACATAATAAAGTTCCGAAAGTGAATATAAATGTTCAGATGTGATCGTTATTCTTTCAAATTCAACTTCTTTCCTCTCAACGGCTATACCGCCATCTGGAAGTGCTACTCTTGTGTATAAATAATCAAAATCAGGCATTACTGTTACAATTGGTGGCAGTTGATATCTCAAATTAGAAACAGTTGAATCAATTGCATTTCGTATCGAGACAGCTCCTGCCATAACCGTACCAAGAATGATTGTTATACATAAGAAAACGATGTTTTTAGTAGGTCTTCTAACCATACTTTTAATTGTACGTTTGGATATTGTCATGGAATTCTCCTCCTACCTTACAGTGGAATTATGGTAAATATTATTAAATGTTCATAATCTAAAAATGCAGCTTCAAATAACTTAAAACTCTCCATTTCTAAGAGCTTTCGGGTTGAACTTATCCCATATGATGATCCTATGGTCGCTCGATACGCTACAACCATTTCTTCTGTGATATCTCGATTTTCAATAACAATCACCCCTCCTTCACTCCATATAGGATTATCCCACTCTTCGCTATAGATATATATAAAATCCAAAGTTTGGGTATCTTCTAATATACTAATTCGAAACGCGTCTGAGGTTTGATCAAAAACAATTGCGCCTAGCCCCTGCTTAAGATCATTGATGATATTTTCATAAATGACCTCATCTCTAATTCTAATACCGTTTTGATAATGGTATACCTTTAAATGAAATCGAGATACAGCCTCAGGCACTCCGAAAATATAGATCGTTTCATCAAAAATATTTGTTGCAAAATCCCAAACTAACACTTGTTGATTATCAAATTCAAAATCTTCGATCAGAATTCTGCTAGTTTCACTCTTAGCAGTTAGTTCGTCATTTGATGGTCTAAAAAACCAAAAGAATCCAATACTTGTAAAAACAGCAAAGAGGCAAATGTTCCCAAATATTGCTTTTATTTTTTGACTTTTTGTTTTTTGGATATATATTTTTTCTTTCTCCACAGATGATTTCTTTACGCCTAATTTAACATTTTTCAGAATCATTGTCAATGGAAAAATGCCTGCTACTAAAAATAGAACTAACCCATAATAAATGAGCGGTAACAAGCTCTCATGGCGATTCCATGCGTCTTCAAACATGACCATTCGTATAAAAGCAAATCGACTAATTAAGCCCCAACTGCGAAGCTCAGCAAAACTTAATGTTGGAATAATTAATCCACTCCAAAAAAAGGCAAAGTAGAAGCTCATAACAGTACTGATAAAAAATATGATTGCATTTTCTGACAAAAGAATACCCATCTGTTGCGTTTTTGACAATCCTAACAAATCATAGATTTCATATTTTTTTCTTCTTTTGTTATACTTCAAAATTGTTATAATAAATAGAATACCTGCTGTTAGCAGTGAACTACTAATGAACAATGTCTTAACTGCCGGAAAGTTGTGGTTGATTAGATTGCTAACTTCCAAATGATGAAAAAAATTACGATCCATCATTTGCATGAAATAATCTATTCCATAACGTTCTGCTGCATTATGAATTGTATTGAACATTATATCAATTGCTTCTGGCGTATCCTCAACTATGAAAGTTCTCCATAACTTGTCAAGTACTTGGTTCTCATGAAATCGGATTTCATCTGCAGTTTGAGGCTCTTCTAACAAAATGCGAGGCAGGAGCATATATGCGTCTAAATTATCAAATCCTCCTACGCCTCCAACATTAAAGAGATATTGCGAAGGCTTGAGTATACCCACCACCTCTAACTCAAACAAAACTCCTAATTTATTAAGCAGGAATACATCCCCTACCGTATAATCTTCCAGAAATGAATGACCCACTATTACAGGTACTTTCCGCTCATATATTGGTTCAAAATCTGTATATTCAAAACCTTTTCCTTCCAAAAACTCAAACGGTAATAGATTGTAACCAATATAGTCAGTTTGAAAAGCGCCTTGATTATAGCACTCATCTGTATCTATTTCACAAATAAGCATTAAATCCCATCTCGTGGAAAAGTGAACAAAAGAATCAGTTTTTCCGAGTCCTTCATAAAAACCTAAAGCCAACTCTGCTGATCCAGACTGAAAATGAAAATCATCAGAGATGTCACTCATATGAAATGTCCTTGTATTCTCAAAAAGAACCTGAAATGTTTCAACTCCATCTCGAGTTTGAACAGTAAAAAATAATAACACAAAGAAAAGAACTAGCGAGAAGAACGAAAAGAGCATTATTAATATATTGACATAAAAGTTCTTTCTCAATGAGATGCATAATTCTTTAAACATCACTATCAATCTCCTTTCGATTTAATTGAAAAGAGAATATTGCACTATAAATCAGGAAAATCGCAGTTAATTTAATCGGATATATAGTGTAATATAAATCAAGGGCTCCGTTGCCTAGCAAAAAATCCATCAAAACAACTGGAATTAAACTACAGATAAATATTAAAACCAAGGACGATGAATTTTGCAGGAAAACCAATCTTCGCTTGTATCCTAATATGTTTTTAACAATATCTAGCTTATGTTTTGAAATAGAATACAAATACGTTGATAGTATGGTCACGATCATCATAATCATTAATACATTTAGAAAAATTAATTGACTAAAAATATCGGAATTTACTATGCCTGAAAAAAAATACTGTCGTTCAGAGCTAAGCTCACTACCAAATATTTCAGAAATTTGATTCATAGAAATAGGTCGATTGGTATCCACGACTACTCTTTCAATTGGTAAGCCTGCTTTATTTTGGTTCAAAATAATTAAGTCATCCACGGGCGAAGGATAGGTTGTACCAAGCATACCAACAACTTCATAAACAATTCCATTGATCTTAATCAGACCCTCGTTTATCATATCATCTATTAACCCAACACCAACCATTGCCTGTAAACTATCTATATCGGCATTGAACCCGACTCCACTTAATAATGGAGGATGCCAATCCCCCTTTTGATACATCGTTCTGATTGTTCCGTGATAATCATGTTCTAAAAAAATCCGACTATTGTTCGGAAGATAATGAATATAATCCAACAAATCCTTATCTACGCCATCGATTAAGTCAGTATGCCAAGTAGTATACAATCGGTTCGCTATCAGCATTTGCCTAGTTTCTATAACAGAGTAGTTTAAATAAAAAAAGAGAAATAAGTTGCTTGCAAAGAATAAGCAAACGAATAAGATGTTTTGTACTTTTTTCATCATCTTTATCTTCTCCTTTGAAAAATACGGTTGCGCTTCTTTGCAAGCAGTCGCAACCGTAACCGTAATTATTTGTTTCTTAAAGCATTACGAAAGCAATTTGTCCGTGAGCTCTTCTAGACAATAGCCAAAAAGTTCCCCAAGATGTATGTGCTGTTGCTGAACCTGTACCATAGCGCCAACCCGAACAAGTCCAGAACGAATTTGGGTCATGATAATGAGCAGAGACTACTGTTTGAGCTCTAGCACGAACATTATGTCCATTTGCACTCGCTCTTGCAACTGCACGTCTTTCTGTTCCTGCATTAGGATTTGTTCTATATTCCCAATTTCCTGATACCGATACGCTTGTACGAGGCATAACCTCCGCTACCATATTACTCATTGTTGCATCAACAACATTACCAATAGAAGCCAATCCAGCACCTAAAACCAATGCCAAACAAATTTTTAATGCGATTTTTTTAAACATGTTTTCTATCATAATAATTCCTCCAGTATTTATTTTTTAAATCAATCCAGTCATTCATCAAACAGCACTTTCTGTCAAAATAGCTTTTGGTTTTAAACTAATTAAATATAAAGTAGGGAAAATGGTTGAAATAAATATAACTCCAAATGATGTAACAATAAATAATAAAATCACATTAGAATCTAGGTTTACACTATACGCCGCCATCATTTCTTCAATTGTCATTTCTACACCAAACCCCATCGCATACATATCAAAGCCAGTAAATCCGCTAACAGGCTGAAAATGATTGACGATTTCATTTTGTAGAATGGTTGCGGATAATTCTTTCGAGATTAAATTTCCAATAAACAATGAAGCTGCCAATGCGAAAAGAGAAACTAGCTTCATTTCTAACAACATTTGAAAAACAATTTTCAGCTTAGATTCACCTAAAGCTAAGTAAATTCCCATTTCAAATCGACGCTCTCTTAACAGTAAAGTAATGAGTAATCCTAAAATAAGCGCAGCCGCTATTATCACACCTACAATCATTCCATTTGCAATGTTTTGTAAAACAGCCATTGATGTCGACATGGCACCAAACGAATGCCGTAAATCATCAATTCTCCAAAAATGAGGAACCAATTCAGAAGCCGCTTCGTAAAACGAATCAAGATCCAAAGGATCGTAAAGTGCAAAAAGAGTGTGCACAAATGCAGCTTCACTGTTGCTGACTATCATATTCGTTGGATCAACTTCTTCCCAATATGCGTTAAATAAACGTTCAGGCAACATCGCAAATTCAATGGGAACATAGATGCGATCATTCAAACTCATATGATTCCGATAATCAATATAAGAAGCATTTATATCCATGACCACCGTTGGTTTGAAAATACCAATCACTTCAAAATCCAACATTTCATGAATAAAAGCTTGATCAATATGGTCAGAAACAGGAGAATCCATTAGAAAAACATCTGAAATCACGATTTCTAATGTGAACGAATCTCCAACACGTAAATGGTTTTCTAATGCTATCCCTTGGGAAATGATCGCAACTGGAATTGCATTTTCAACTTCATATTCAGTAAATACGCGTCCATCTACGAGTTCAAGAAGACCTTCTTGAATGTCAAGAACAGGTGCATAGCGGATTCCTTTTAAGGGGAGAAACTCTACTTCTACCCCTTCAAAATTAAAAAACATTGACGAAAATCTGGAAGCTCTCAAATGAGCATAAGCTAGCTCTTCGGTAAGATATGTTTCAGAATACAAAGTTATATCGGAAGGCAGTTTTAATTCATGACTTATAAAACTCGTTAAAACTGCGTAATCAAATGCTCTAACATAAGGTAAATTACCAATTTTTTCAATGTCAGCAGCAGTTATCCAAAAGTCAGTTGCCTCTCTTCCATGAGCATCATAATACTCATGGAAGGCGGCATCATCTTGGAGAATTGTTGCGATTGGAGGAATACTCCGTCGAAGGTTATCCTCCGTAACTTGAATTGCTTGGCCAATCAAAATGGAAATAGAAACCATGCTTCCTAACACTAGTAAAACAAAGAATATCAGCAGATTTTTCCAAAGATTCCTCCTAATGCTTGTTAGTGTACGACTAAATATATTCATTGTTTTCACTTCCTTCGACAGAGTTTACTCAACTATAATGGTAAGTCTTCTTGATAGTTCAAGAGAAAAGAAATTGTAATTGGAATTTCTCTTTGTTGGATTAACAACAAGAATCGCAACGAATTCATAATAACCGGGTTCATCAGGCACTTGCAATGTAAAAGCCAGATGATCAACAGGAGTTTGATAAGAATGATTACTCATATCAACGAATAAGAAAGGTTTGTCACTTAGTTCGATTTGTTGATGCTCTAGTAACCCAAGAATGATATAATTTTCGATTTCATATCCTACTCGTGACCCATCGTCAAAAGTTCCTGTGCAAGGATTAACAAAAAGTGATAAGTCTATTATTTCGCCAGGAGTGGAACGTATTTGGTCTAGTTCATAACCTGATCCGATTCTTGTTTTGAAATACGCCACGTCAAAATCTTCATTAATAGCAATACTCGTAAAACTGTCATTTTCTCGTCTTGCCAATGGTTCGAAAAAAGGAACATCTAATTTAATGCTATCAACACCCTGGCCTAAAAACAAATCAGCATTCTCACCCACAGCAAATCGTCCCAAAAGCTCCCCCTGATCTAATGCTCGCTCTTGCGGATTTATAAACAAAACTGCTGTTAATTTATATCTATTCTCTTGCGCTATTTCTGATTCTAAAACAAATGGAACATAAACTCCATAGCCACCTTTGACACTTACAGTAAAACTCTTATCGTATGCCTCCTCTCCCAAAACACGGAAAGGAACAGATTCATAATTTAAAAACACTTTCAATAAAAAGTCACGATCGTTGGCATCAATGTTCGCAACATGGATTTGTAAAGAGTCATCAGGTGCATTTAAAGCCAATTGCCCTATCCACGGACCATCAACCTCCCAATTCCAGTCATTTTCTACTGGGCTAACCCCAAAAGATAAACCACCGCCAAATCCTTGTGCAATCATATCGAGATAATGTTCTGAAAGAGGTGTTTGTACAAGGTCTACATTGTCTTCACTATTCTCAGAACAGCCTGACGTAACCAATAACATGATAAATATAACAGCAATCCATTTCCTTTTATAAATACGAGAACACATCCTCAAGACCTCCTATCATGATCTCCACTCTCTATTTGGAACAAAAGTTCTCGAAGTAGCGCCAACTGTTCGATATTCATGATTTGATACAAAAACAGTGCCCACTGGACCTGAGCCGCCAACAATTGCGAAGTCTCCAGCTACAAGGTGTGAACCACTAACAGTCCCTCTCTGTACCCATCCATTTCCAGTTATCCGCACGCGTACATATTGAATATTCCAAGGTGCATTTGCACGAACACTGGTTGTAGCAGTTGCACAACGAGCCGGACCACCACAATCTTCTCCTGGAACTATTGAAGTATTCACATTTACATTCCCTGCATGAGCTGTTGTTGCAATCCCACCTATTAAAATCATCCCTGCGCCTACACCAATCATCAGCTTCTTCATTCCGCTCGGTGCATTTTTTAAAGCTTTTTCAAGAAGAGTGCTTTGTTCTTCCTGAAAATTCTCATTACTAAATGGTATTCTTAACATATAAATCTCTCCTTTTAATTTAAATGTTAGCAATAGCGAGCAATAAGCACTTCATGGATATAACTCCAATTTGTTTTTAAAATCCCTAACCCTCCTTTTCCTATATTTACAAACTTAAAGCCACCGCCAATTCAATGCTAATTTTTGCTATTGCGATGTGTTTATAATACCACATTGAAAATCACAAGTATATAGACAAAAAAGGTATCATAAAAAGGACATTTTGGGGGTCACTACAATCACACGTCTCTTTTTGTCCTTTTTGTTATATTTCTTTTAAGACAAAATATGACAATTTATAAGATAAAATATAACAAAACCACCTTTTGAAACTTGACGTGGCGTATAAAATCTGTTAAAATAAAATGCAAGATCCGTAAAGGGGTGGTTTTTCACATGTTACAACGTAAAGTATTGATTATTAATAGCAACATGAATTTTGCCAGTTCTCTTAAAGATATTTTTGAAAAGAATGGATATTTAGTTGTAGGGGTCGCAAATGGCGTCTACTCCGGAATGGATTCAATACAAGACCATAAACCTGATATCATTGTTTCTGGATTAAAACTAAAAGATGGAAGCGGTATTAGCGTTTTTGAAAATTTGATTACCCATTCTCCGCTTTTGCAACCAACAGTTGTAGTTGTGATTTCTGCCTTTCTTGATTTAGCGGCTAAAGATTATATCCGTAATCAATTCAAAGACACAAATATAAAAGTATTATACTTTAACAAAAAATATGATTATTCACCAGAATCACTAATATCCGTTTTATCCTTAAAGGAGAATTTTTTCTCAAACGAAGCAACCGATAATTCGACTTCCTCACTTTCTCATTTTGAAATTGATGCATCAACTTCAATGCCTTTAAAAGCTTTCATTCGAGAAATATTAACGTTTCACTGCGTTCCGCAAAATATGACAGGTTTTTTAGATTTGCTCTTTATTGTGGAGTATGTCATCCTAGAAGAATTAAATAAAATTGATATCGAAGATTTATACGATCTCGTTGCTGAAGATCGTGGTGTTACCTCAGATTCGGTTAAAAAAGGAATTTATCGCCTTTTCCAAGCAGCCTTTCCAAAAAACAAAAATTTTGACTTTCCTACCACACCGAAAAAATTCATTCAATATATTGTAAGAGAAGTAAATTCAAAATCAGCTTAAAACAAGTAATTGTCTCATTGAGGTTAGACAATTACTTGTTTTTAATGGGTTCTTTGTCAAGCTCTAGCTAATTTTTACTAATTTTTAATGACCACCAAATATTAAATGCCCTAAAGTATGCATCCATAAGGAAATGAAAGAAGTTTTTTCTACCAGTTCACTAACTGTTAAGTCGACTTCCGTGTAAACTTCACCATCAATTAAATATTGCATTTTTCCGACTACATCGCCTGGTTCAATCGGCATTGTAAGTTCATTATTAAAGGTTATTTCCTGTGTTTCTTCTCCCAAATGAGCACCGACTTCTATTAATAGGCTAATTGGTGCGGTTGTGACAACATCAAATTTGCGACTATCTGCCAAAATATGATGTTGTGTTCCGACAACGCTACCTGCCTCTAGGCGTGGATGAAGTTCGTACTGGGCAAAGGCGTGTTCGATTAAACGAGCAACTTCACGATTTCGAAGTTCCGAGCGTTCGGCGCCCATTACCACTGCAACAACTCGCATATCCCCACGCTTAGCTGTTGCGGCTAGGCAATAACCTGCTGCATCGGTCGATCCTGTTTTTAATCCATCTACTCCTTCTACATAGCGCACCAGTTGATTTGTATTAACAAGCCAAAATGGTTCATCACTATCCTCACGGACATAATCTTCATACAGTGAGGTAAAATCTGTCACCTCAGGAAAATCTAAGATTAACCTCCCAGCTAAAATGGCCATATCATAAGCCGTTGTCATATGCCCTTCATCTGGTAAGCCGCTTGCATTTTTGAACACTGTGTTTGTCATCCCAAATTGTTGTGCACGTTCATTCATCAAATCGATAAAATCAGCTTCACTTCCTGATAAAGCCTCACCTAATGCAGTTACAGAATCATTGGCAGAGGCGATGGCAACACTGGCAAATAAATCGCGAACGCTCATGACTTCACCTGGCTCTAAATAAATTTGCGTCCCACCTAAACTTGCAGCATTCTCACTGACTGTCACTTCCTTATCCCAACTTAAACGACCATCAGCAATCGCTTCTAAAATCAAATACATCGGCATCATTTTTGTCATACTAGCAGGTTCTAATTGCTCATGGGGATTTTTCTCATATAAAACTCTACCTGTTTCAACTTCCATCAACACGGCTGATTTTCCACTTTCGACTAATTCCTCCGCGTAGACAACTGGAATAAACAGCCCAATCAAAAAAGTAAATGACACCATCACACTCATAAATTTTTGCATTTTTAACACTCCCTAGTCTCTAAATTGCACATAAATTACCCTTGGTACAGTCTATGTTAAAAATACGTATAGTATTCATGGCTTACGAGTAGATGTAAAATAAAACAAAAACACCTGCATAAAGTCCGCAGATGTTTGCCGCAAAGCTTAAAGTTCGATGATTCCTAGCTTTAGCAACTCGAGTATCGCTTGAGAGCGCCCCTTCACGCCTAATTTCAAAATGACATTTGAAATATGATTTCGCACCGTTTTTTCACTAATATCCAAAAGGCTGGCAATCTCACTGGTCGTCTGGCTAATAACGAGTAAATCAAAAATTTCTTGCTCACGTTTCGTTAATATTGAATGATTTTTATCCAAGTACCTTACCTCCCTCTTAATGAGGTGGCTAATAGCCGTGATACAAAACTCAAGTATGAGTTCACTCAAAATGAGCTATTCTTTGTATCTATTACTATTTTATGAAAAAATACCTATTTGGTTCGCACTCTTTTCCTGATTTATAACTTTTTTTGCGCAAGATGTATCTTAATTACTTGCGCTAAATTTAAAGGTATCCCAATCTTTGAATATTCCTCATCAGATGCGCTTAACATTTTCTCTGTCGTCTTAAATTCTTTAATCAAAACTTCCTTGCGTTTTTTTCCCACACCAGGAATATCATCTAAGATAGAAGTGAAAGCTCGATTACTATGTGCAGTTCGGTGAAAATTAATCACAAAACGATGGACTTCTTCCTGAATTTGCGCAAGTAAATTAAAAGCTACACGTGTCTCGGGTGTAAATGGAATTTCTTGTTCATCACGTCCATCAATTAAAGCACGTGTACGGT
>JGI24703J35330_11748835_pt1 | contig 43698 bp, 52 predicted proteins | sample TergutNt197P1_FD_35330 | JGI IMG/M metagenome (IMG submission 35330)
CTTGGTCATTTAAAATTGATTTATCCATGACAAAATTCGGCAATAAACTAACGCCTCCAGCTCTTCCTGGTTCAGTATAGATCGGAATTCCAGACGAACTCATCACATCAATATCACGGTAAATGGTGCGCACTGAAACGTCAAAGCGGCGAGCTAGCTCACCCGCTGTGACATTTCGTTTGTGAAGCAAATAGTACAGGATTCCAAATAGCCGATTGACCTTCATATTTATCACCCTAAACCTTTATGTTTACATTTCAAAATCCCTATATACACCTATAATTCACTTCGTTCTCACAGCTTCTGACAAGCGGGACAAACATACGAAGAAGTACTCCCCCATCTTTTAAACTCACCAATCGGAATGTTATCCCAGTTGCTAATATGATTTTTAACCTTACTTTATTTTTTCTGGATTTGCTTTTTCGTAACCGACGATAAAAGATTGCCGATCAGCGGATAGACTTCTTTGTTCACACGATAAAGTTCTTCCACATCAAAATCCCCACCAAATACAACGACTTCGAATGAATCATTTTCTTTCAAAACGTAGTAGCCTGATGATTTAAAGTCATTTTCTTGATAAAACTTCTCTTCCTTAGCCGCTTGCTCCGTATTATCAGCAATCGTGTTTTCAATTTCAACTGCAATTGCAATGCGGTGATTTGGATATAACCGTTTAAATGCATCAAACATGGCACTGTCGTATTCTTTCGAAGTCTTGCTATCAAGGGTTGCAAAAAAGCCAATATAAATTAAGTCATCGTGGGCTGAGTAATAGGCGAAGCCAACCCATTTTTCCTTATCGTAAATGTTAACAAAAGACACATTTTTCCGCTTCCTTTTCCACCATAACAGATAGAAGTACGACTTTTCGTTAGCAGGCACCGACTGGTTATAAAGTTCTTGGATTAGCCTACGCTCGGCTTTCGTTTCTATTTCAGTAAACGTTACTCCCATCTTAACCACCTCCTACTTCGCTTTTCGTTTAAATTCCATCATTTTGTATACATCATCTAAATCAGCAACACTTCGCACTTCAATTTGCATAGCAAAATAGGCTCCTTTTGGGGAGGTAATTAGACTATCCTTCCACTTATCAGAAACATCCAGTGCCAATACGCCTTCTAGTAAGTGGGGTTTATTGGGAAAGTTGAAATTTGTTCCAAAATATCCCGCTTCGGCATAGCCCCAAATCAAGGTCTTTTTCTTGCGGGTGATCTTTGCTAGCCAACCGCCGTCTTTATAGAAACGCCATTCCAACTCTGCTTCAAAATCAGGAAGTTTCTTTTCCAACGCTTTGTAGGCCGAAAAGCTATCTCCTAACACGGCACTTAAATTCACATCGTTTGGTTCTGCATTGGGATCTTTCTTAAAGTCGATCATCACCATTCACCTTCCTTCTCACCGGCAACCAAAATTCCGTCTCCTCGTAGTCTTTGATGTGGAGGTTAATATCCGGTCCATCGTCGTATTCGTAGCCTGAAGTTGGCAACCATTCTTTCAGAACCCGGTAACCATCTGTGAGCTGCCCCTCATCACGAAACATCGCCCATGTATAGGCGCCAACGGTGTATTCTTCTAGCTTTCCAAGGGCCTCTTTAGAGGTGATCACTCCCAATAAATATTTCCATTCTTCCGTGTTTTCATCGGGAATCATGACCTCCAGTAGTTGTGATGGCTCACCATCTGCCAACCCTTTTATTTGATCTAACGTCCCACTCTCGGTCAACACCTCCCAAAACTGCTCCATCGGCTCCTCCATATCCGCCATGTCACCAGTCATTTCAATGGAAGCACCCACTACACGAAAAGCTTCTTTTTTCTCAATTTTAAAATCAAAAGCCTCCACCCCCTTAACCACCATTTGAAAGGTCAGCGGACTATAAGATTTTACAGACACGCCGTCGTGTTTAACTAAAGATGGTGCGACCCCATGAACGCTTTGAAACGCCCGATTAAAGGCCGTTGGCGACTCATAACCATACTTTAATGCCACGTCAACGATTCGATCCCCTTCTTTTAAATCAGCAACAGCTAGTGACATGCGGCGACGACGTATGTATTCAGACAAAGGTATCCCAGCCATCACAGCAAAAATCCGTTGAAAATGGTAGACACTACAATCTGCTAGTTTAGCCATTTCTTCCGTGTTTAATTTCTTGGTGATGTTTTCCTCGATGTAGGCAATTGCCAGATTCATTTTGTAAGTCCAATCCATCCTCATCAACTCCTCAGTTACCCTATTGCACCTATCATGTTCAGGTACAGCTGCTATCGCAACTTACCTTCTCTATGAGTGGCATTAAGTAGATCTATCTCAAGCTAAAGCTTGAAGTCCTACTATTATAACCGATTTCGCTATTTTCGGCCTCTCTTTTGATGCAAGAAAATGCGAGGAGTAAAAAAAAGCCTTAAATTTCATCAAGACTTTATCGATTCTTATACCATTCCAATGTTTCTTTAATCGCCTCTTCGTGAGGTGTTGAGATAAATCCAAAGGCTTTCTCAAACTTAGAATGATCCACTACATAAGGCTGTTCGAAACGGTACATGTCTTCCTTTAATTCCCTCATCGCTGGATTAAACAATCCCATAAAAGATACTAAACCTCTACTAGCAATGCGGAACTTCGGTTCCTTACCAGCAGCAATGAATATTTGTTCCACTAATTCACGACCTGTTACCGTCTTAGCACTTGGTACGTGCCACACTTCTCCCAGTGCTCCCTCTTGTTCACCTAAAATTACCAAACCTTTAGCAAAGTCACGAATATACGTATGAGGTTGGTCAAGACTTCCTAAGGCATCTGCTGCTTTATCCTTTAAGACATTGCCAAACACTCCCTCCCCTAATGCTGCCGTTGTTACCCGTGGACCATAAAAGTCAGAAGCTCGACCAATGTCGCTTTAATTTACCTGCTTGATGGGCATCCATTAATAGGTCTGCCACCTGAGCACGCACTTTCCCCTTCTCCCCCACTGCCCGATTTGGTAAGTCTTCTGTCAACTCCGTCGCTTCTGGACCATACATATACAAATTATCGCCAAAGACGACTTTTGCCCCTGTCTGTTCTGCTACATCGATGACTGCCTTCATCAGTGGTGGGAATTCACTTTTCCACGCCTTGGCATTGTAGGCTGGCATGGCGCACATGTAGATAACCGTTGCACCCGTGCAAGCTTGAAGAAAAGCTTCTTTATCCGTTGTGCTGACATCAACTACGTCAACACCATCAGCTACATTGGTCACACCAGATCGATTAATCAGGCGTACTTGTTTCCCTGTGGCTACCAATTCATCCATTACCGCGAGTCCTAACGGACCAGTTCCTATAATGACATGCAATTCTTTAGTTAACATGGCAATCACGCTCCTTGTTTTTGATTGAATGAATCACATAAGCAACATAGCAAACCCATAAGAATACAATCACTCCTACTGCAATCGGTAAGGCAATTGGAACAAACCAGCTGCTTGGTGGAAACACTAGATCCATTAAAAATAAATAAGGGAGTAAAACCGTTGAGAATACGCCTAACCAAATGGCAAGCCTTTCATGTCTAAACAATAATGGCGTACAAAGTAACCAAGTAAAGATCACAGAGTAAACAGGATAAAACGACCACGTTAAACTACCATTGATCAAAAGATCTATACCAAAATTAACACCTGTATTAATGATGGTAAAAATGGTAAGTACTCCAAGAATAAAACGACGCTTTTTTAAACTGTCTTCATTAACCACTCGATAAATCATCTTTATTCCTCCAAGCCTTTCAACGTTTCAACGGTTTCCATTGCCCAGTCTCGCTGCATCGTATAGTATTTCTCCCCGTAAGATAAGGTACTTTTTGCATAAGCAAAATGTAAGTCATCACACCTTGACTCTTCTAAGCTGCGACAACCGTAAGCTAAACCTGCAATGGTCGCTTCGCATTTATCCTGAAACCTTTCCAGCAAAGCAATGGTTTCTTCTTTCGGTCGTTTTGATGCAAAAAACATTCGAACTAGAATACCAACCCGTACTTCAAAATCACCTTTTATGTCATATCCAATCAACCATTCTTGTAATGCTTCTTGACCATCAGTTGTGATCGAAAACACCTTTTTATTTGGCTTCCCACTTTGAATGACCTCATTTGACGTGACCCAGCCTGACGTTTCCATGTTTTTTAAATCGCGATACATTTGGCTAATCTGAGCTTTCCAAAAAAAGCCGATACTCTTATTAAACAACTTCTCTAATTCATAACCACTCATGTCTTCGTTTGACAAAAATCCTAACAATCCAAATTTTAGTGACATCTTGCACCTCTATATGATACATGTATAATATACCATTTGTTATTTGTGCTGTCAACAAAAAAATGACCTCTTTCGAAGTCATTTTCTTCATATGTAATAGGTATCCCTTTATGTCACTAATCTTTCTTAATCGGTAACCATTGTTCAAACGGTGCATCCTCCAGATCCTCAGTCGGCAAGATGCGGCTCACATCGAGCGAATCGGCCAGTGCGTATCCGGAAGCTGGAAGCCATTCTGTGTACAACCGTTCTTCAAATGCCAAAGCAGCCTCTGTATCGTAATAGTCTTCTGCAAAATAGTTCTCTCGCGGAAAGACCACCCACGTCTGTGCTGGAATGATGTATTCCTTCAGGTTATCGCTCTCTGGTAAACTACTTGCGACAGCGATCATAAACTTTCGATCCTCTTCCTGATCAATCTCAATCCCAAAAAAGCCATTTAGACTCAAATCCTTTGTGTCACACGCTGCGTTTAGCTCCTGCCACAATGGTCCAAAATCGAGCATTTCCCCGTTAGCATCGGTTGGTGCACCTTCACTCATAAGTCTCAACCACAACACCGTACCTTGTTCGTAGGCCTTTGTTGCATCTTTATCCAACGGTGTGGAGACACCCAATACACGAATCGCTTCTTTTTTCTCTATTCGAAATTCCATTTCTTCTGCTCCTTTGGCAATCAATTTGAAGCTGAGAACTGGATAAGACTTTAGTAATACACCCTCTTCTTTTACCCTTGAAGGGGCTATTCCGTGAATGCTTTGAAAGGCCCGGTTAAAAGCCGTTGGCGATGAATAACCATACTTTAAAGCCACATCGATGATTTTCTTATTCCCACTTTGCAGGTCAACCGCCGCCAATGACATTTTCCTGCGCCGAATGTAATCAGGTAACGATACACCAGCGACATAGGAAAACATCCGCTGAAAATGATAAGAGGAGCAACAAGCAACCTTGGCCACTTCCCCATAATCAATCTCCTCAGTTATGTGGTCTTCCATGTAAATAATGGCTTTGTTTAAATGTGAAATCCAATCCATTTTCTCACCTCCTGATGCTAGTATAGCTTGTCTGAAACGATTTAACCTCTCTTTTCAAAATCAGGAAAAGAGAGGTTATTGAGGACTAGGTTTTGATGTTGAGCCCCCTACAGATGTTAGCTATTTTTTGCAGACCTATCCATGACTCTAAAGATTTTCATCACCTCTTAGAGATTTAATTTTTTCTTTCATCAAACCAGTCATCAACACAATGGTTGCTATGTCAACATCATTTTCCAAGCCTGTTTTCGCCATTTCAATGGCTTTTTCATTAGCACCCTCATCCCTAGCGATGCTAAGGTTGGTATTGTAACTCATGATTTCCATCTCACGTTTATCATAAGCCTCTCGGATCATTGCATCTTGACTTATGCGGTCAAGCTCGTCGATTGCACGCGATATAGCAACGTCTTTTTCCTTTAACATGTCACGTTCCTCCAATGAGTCTGACTTGATTAACTTTAACCAATTGTATAACATCGTCCCATCTTCTTCAATAGGTAGCTTCTTATACTCTAACGTATGAATCTCCAAATCGTCACTAAACACCTCCCCTGTTTTACAGTTCATTAATTTATACACATTGTGGTAGTCGTTTCCAGTCGTCAGCTCGTAACCAGTCATTAGGATGCTAATGACTTTGTTCAACTCACTGTATGCTTCCCCTACTGATAGCTGGGAACTATATTTTTTAGAAACATAAAATAGCAAACGTCCTCGTATGGATGGATCGTTTCGTACTTGAACTTCGATGTGAACGATGTTCCTATTTTTTGTATGAAGTAAAAGATCTAGAATCGATCGTTTATCGTCTGCTTTTTCAATGGTAGTCTCGGGATTTAGAATGGTAATATCTTCGTATTCTTCTTTTGGAATTTCTAAAATAGACATGAGAAAGCTGGATAGAATGTCTTTGTTTCTTGCGTCTCCAAAGACTCGTTTAAAGATTAAATCGTTGGATGCCTTTAGTAGTTTTGGTTCCATGGTTTTCATCTCCTAGTTCGTATATTTCGATTGGGTGAATGGCCCTCTCTCTTCTATATACGCGGGCGGAAAATAAAAACCTCCTAAATTTCGACCTTTTTACAAGTAAACGTTTTTGTTGGACGTTTACATTGAATTTGTGGGCATAGATTAGGGATTACTGGCATACGATGATGGATTTAGTTTAACAAATCCGAGACCAGAATTCAATCGTTTTGTAGAAAAAAATCTCGATATCAAAAATGACCTCTCCATAGGTCACTCTCCAAGTTTAATGTCATAAAGGTAGTTCATCACTTTTGAAATTTCTCCATCAAAGTCGTACACCACTTCTTTTTCCTTGCGACAGCTGAAACCTTGATGCTCATAAAAGCCAGTATTACAGTCAGCATCGGAATAAAGGTAAATCGAGTTGACGCCCTTTCCTTCAAAATGAGCTTTTAATTCTAGCCATAACTTCTTTCCTACACCTAACCCTTGTGCTTCACTGGTCAACACAAGAAAGTCCAGGCTGCCATCGTATTCGCCAAAAAGTCCCGATGACAACTGTTCATATACTTCTTTTTGTTTCGTCAAGTACTCGTAAACGCCTTGACGCTCTGCTTCAGGTGCACCAAGCATAGTAATGGCATGAGTCGTAGCATCTTCTAGTAAGTGGCGACAGGTTGGTAACTCATCATGAATCGATCCCAGGATCACACCAACGACTTTCTCATCAAGCATTGCCACTTTTCCGTAGGTTACATCGTATAGGATTTGATTTAAATACAATCCAATGGTAGCATCCAGTCGTTTGTCATCGCTGATCAAATCTGAAAAACACCAAACGTCGTTAATGGCAGCCTTAATGGCGGGAATGTCTTTTTCTTCGATTGTGCGTATTACAACGTTGCTCACCTTTATCACCTCACTACACTTAGGTTATCGTTCTAACACAGAATTATTCTTCAGCACCGGTCGTTAAAAAATCGTAATGACGCTCTCCCCAGTCGTGGATTTGAACAATAATTGGCATAAATTCTTTTCCGACTGTTGTTAATGAGTACTCCACTTTAGGGGGTACTTCTTTGTAAACCTCTCGATGAACAAAGCCATCTTTCTCAAGTTCACGTAATTGTTTCGTTAACATGGCTTGGGTAATGTCAGGAAATGCGCGATACAATTCATTGAATCGTTTAGTTTCTTCCCCTAATGTCCAAAGAATAATGATTTTCCACTTTCCTCCAATGATTTGTTGCACCAATTCCAAGGAGCAGGCTTTTTCTTTTGAGTCGATTCGCTTCTTCATCTGATCCTCCTAACTTCCTAATAGTATGTTTCGTGATAGTATCTATCAAAAAACATCGTACTTACTTTTTTATAGGTTATACGATAACATAATAGAAAGCTCGATTCAAGAGACACATCATGGAGGCGATAAAATGAGATACGAAGGTAGAATTTACAGACCCGGGCCAAATGAACGAGGCAGTTACTTATTACAAGTGACCATTGGCTGTTCCCATAACGAATGTACCTTTTGTGATTTTTACAAAGACACACGATTTAGGGTCCGACCATTTAAAGAATTAGAAGAAGATATTCTCATGGCACGTCAAGCTTATAAGCACGTTCCTGGTGTTTTTTTAACCGATGGCAACGTGGCTTGTCTTAGCATGAGCAAATTGCGACCTATCTTACGGAAGTTAAAAGAAGTCTTTCCAGAATCAGACCACACCAATATGTTTGCTACCTTTAACGATATCCAAAGAAAATCAGTCGATGAACTGAAGGAAATGAGAGCCCTAGGTGTAAAAACCTTAGTCATTGGTTTAGAATCAGGAAGCGATGTTGTCTTGTCTAATATCAAAAAAGGGTCAACCAGCACAGATGCCATCGAGGCAGCTCGTAAACTTCGTGAGGCTAACATTATCCTTGGAACAGGCGTCATTCTAGGGCTTGGTGGGATGAAAAATTCGGAAGAACACATTAAAGGAACCATTGAAACATTGAATGCCATGCAACCACAGCAAATTGGATTCACCGTACTAAACTTACAGCCTAACTCTCCTCTTACTACTGATGTATCATCTGGTGATTTTGAGCTTCCGACCTACGAACAAATTTTTAAGGAAGAAGCCCAGATCATCAAAGGTCTTGAACTTACAGAACCAACATCACTACTAACAGGTGTGCTACTACCGAATCATCACATCATTGCTGGTAACTTACCAGAAGAAAAAGAGCGGATTATCAAGGAAGTAGAAAGCAGGTCAAACCTCTACCCAGAGTTGCTCAATAAAAGAGTTCAAATGGGTGGACTTATCTAAACGCTAGTGACCCCTATCGCAGATCCGGGTATTAAAAAAGAGTTTCGTAGAAAAACGAGACTCTTTTGCTTTCACTCCTCCAAAATCACAGTTACATAAATCTTCACTTCCCTTTTACTTAGCATCTGCCAGAATGACGACAGGTGCTTTTTCTTTTTTCTCAGCAAACAACCTCTTTGCTACTAGGGAGAGTCCCATCATCAACACTGCAACCACAATAAACAGTAGCGATGTTCTTCCACTAAAGATTTCCATTAACCACCCGAAGGCGAATTGGCTTGCAGGAATGGCTAAGTTAAGGATGGTTAACAATAAAGCAATGGTTTTCCCTAAATACTTCTCTGGAACTTGTTCTTGAATGTAAGACATGGCGATAATATTTCCAAATGTTACAACAACCATAACAAACATTAGTGTGATGTTAAACAACCAGAATGGCAAGACTAGACCTGAGAAGAATGGTGTGTGCACTGTAACAGCTAGCATTAAGCAGAACACGGCAGTAAACACCACCAATTGCGGGAAGAATTTGAAGTTTAACCATTTTTTTAATACACCTGTTAGCATACCACCTAGTAACATTCCAAAGGCAGATACCGCTTGGGCAATTCCAAACATCGTATCACTTGCTTCAAATTGAACACGAACGATGTAAGGCATGGCTACTGAGATAATTGGCATCATTAAGAAGCCAAATAGGGCAACGAAAATAGACATTTTAATAATAAAAGGATTTTTCTTCGTTGCATAAGCGAAGCTCTCTTTTAAGTCAAGGGCAGCTGTTTTAACAATTCCAGCTTCAGCATCTTTTTTCTCATGAGCAATTTTAATAAACAAGTCAATCACCGTTGAGATTAAGAATGAAACCCCAGCTAAGATCACAATGTTAACCATCCCAATGGTTGCAATTAAAATTCCACCTAATACGAAACTTAATAACTCACTTACTGCATTAACCGACTGAATCGCACCATTTGCTTCAACTAACACTTCTTCTTTTACAATGGCAGGTGTGGCTGTAATTAAAATTGGTGAGAAGAGGGTTACGATCACCATAAATAATGCAATGATAGCTGTTAAATTAGCCACTGTATAAGTTCCCGTTAGGAAAATAACCATCAATGCCAAACAAAGAACCGTCTTAATCCCGTCGAAGAACACGATTAATTTTTTCTTATCTAGACGGTCAGCAATAATTCCACCAGGAATGGCGAAGAAGAAGACCGGTAATTGTGTAACTGCCATCACCAAACCAAAGGTCCCTACTGACCCACTTAAATCTAGGATAAATAACAACAAGGCGAAGCGAAGCACATTCCCACCAATTAAACTAATAACCTGACTCCCTAATACTAACTTGAAATTTAAATCGAACTTTTTCATAACATTCACTCTCTTTCGTTTTGTGTTTCCGCTTTCAATAAACCGACGGTTGGTTTGTGTTGGTGTAAAAATAAGTCCCTGAGATTCCAGGGAATGGATAACTACTGAAAGAAGCCACCTTTTTCATAAGTTGCAATAAACAATTCCACCATCTCATCGGAGATGAAGTCAACACCCATGTTTTTCATAACCAACTGTAAATAACTGACACGTTTCTTTGCTTCTTCGCGACTACGCGGATAAATAATCGGGTTAATCCAAATGTTTAGAAGAACAAAGAGTACCTCTAATACCTCATTGGGATGTTTCGTTGTTATCGATCCATCTGCCATCCCCTCTTCCACTAACTCGATTAAGAACTCCGACATTCCGGGCACTTCTTTCATGTCCGAAACAATGGTATGGGGATCCAGGTGGGCTTTCATCAACTCTACGTCATTGGGATCAAACTCTTGCGACAAAGTCTGCTTGAGAAACACCTGGCTCAGTTTTTCTTTGCCATTGGCACCTGTGGCTTCCTTGGCTAACTTCTTCAGGCGGCGCATGTTCGCTTCGTGAACCTTTATCTCAATGGCATCTAAAATTTCTTTCTTAGATTTAAAGTGATGATACACTGCCCCTTTCGACATCTTTAGCTCATTTAAGATATCTTGAATACTTGTTTTTTCGTATCCCTGTTTTCTAAACAACTCATTCGACACGTCTAAGATCCGCTGATAGGTTGCTTCTGCTTTTTCACTTCTTGACATGTGACACCTCCTTAACATTCAAACCGACCGTTGGTATGTGAATACTATAGCACGTAAGAAATCAGATGTCAACACTTTTTTTGAAACTTTTTTAAAATGATTCTCCACTATAACAAAAGACACCTTGAGAATCCAAGATGTCTTATGAATAGGATGTGATTTCAAAATCTCTTACCCGTAATAAATCCCCAACACGAAATGCAAAGTCATTGTTAGCACCAAGTGTAATTCTCATAAAGAGTCCACCGCCACCACCGGCACCAACGGCTTCTACTCGAACGTCATCGTTTTTCCCACTGATCAATACCGTTAACGTGGCGCGCTGCTTGTTCCGATGGTAATACCGCTCATAAACTTGCAGGATCACTTGTTCGTTGCCAATTTGACTTTCATTGGCATAAACTTTTTCTGTATGCAATCCAACTAACCCTTCTTCTAAGTAGGTAGCAATTTCTGCTACGTTGCCTTTTCCTACTGCAATACCACTCGCCATTTGAATCACACCTTTCTCCATCAATACTTTCAGTTTAACAAATTCCATAAGTGAATTCAATCTTCGAATTAAGGTTTTAACTAAGATTAAATGTGACACACTGTTGTCGTACTTCTATGCTATACTAGTTCCAACCTGAAATTGAAAGGAGCTACCATCATGCCACAAGCTGTGTTTAGTTGTCATTATAAGTTAAAAAAAGGTGTTTCCATTCCTGACTTCCTCCTTGCAGTCGAAACGCTACATAATAAGGAAATTTCTAAGAAAGAGGGATATGTCGCATCGTCTTTAATGCAAGACGGCGATACGTGGGCAGATACCATTACCTTTGAATCGATGCTAGACCTACAAAACTTTGAAGATGCGTCACATACACCAAGCGAGTCAGCACTAGCCTTCTACGGATTCCTTAACATGAACAGCTGTAAGGTCAACCGCTTTTCCATTGAAAAATCTTATCCGACAGAAAAATAGCCAGACCCTAGTGATCTAGCTATTTTTATCTTTATTCAACTTCGCGAAATGCGGCATAAGAATTTTTCTAACATAAGCCCTGCGATCTGACCTAGTAAAACACGCCAAGCAAGTTTCCTCATCGATTTCAATGACACCCACAACCTCGTTTACTTGTTCATCTGAGAGCTGATGCTCGTTTACCATCTGGACAAATTCATCGTTGATCACATCTAGCATATCTTCAATGTCACTAGAAAGGAAGAAACTTAAGATCCATTTACTTATTCGGTCAAGCACTGCACTAAATACACCGGCACCAATCAATCCAGCAACAATAAAGAGAAGCGTATTCTCCGCAACAATCAACAACGCACCGTTTGTTCCTGCCAGCCATCCAGCCGTTCCGCCTATCAAGAGACTGATCGATAAGGTCAAGTTGATAAAGAGTTGTTTTCTTGAAATCATTCCTCTAAAAAAGCTATATAAATCGAAAACCAAAAGTAGCGCAGCTGACAACAGTCGTGTCCAAATGTTTGTTCGGAGTAGCTGAAACGTCGACCGTAAAATCACACGTGGTCCAATGTGAATAAGATTCAACATCATGGTCGCAATTTTTGGAAAAACAAGCTTAAAAAGATTTCCTGTTTTGAGTTTAGTGAAGATGCCACCTTTCTTTGGTGCTAACGATAGCAGTCGGTCATCCACTTGTTCCACTATAATCACCCTCTTGTTCTCGTTTACCCTGAAGCAGCCGCAGCTGCAGCAGTTGATGCAGCAATCATCATCGCTACTTGCTGGGCGATAATGATGTTAATGATGCTAGTCGATGTTGCTGCCATGACATTCCCATCCATTTCTTCTGTATAAACGCTAGCAATAATAGCGGAAGAAAATAGCAGTAGTTCCTGAGTTGAAATAGAAAAGGATCCAAACCCTTTTTGTTTTCTCAAATAGCGTTGCGCTTCTAATAGCTGATTAGCAAGCACTTCCCCATCCACTTCAAGCAATGACAAAGCACCTAACGATGGTAGTGTATAGGTACGATCAAGCTTAATCCGTTGACTTCTTAGTGTGGTACGAACACAAAGAAGATGTTCCAGCGCTTCATCGGTTTTGCCACCAAGAGTTAACATTTGACAAAGAGCTTGCACACTGTTAGCACCTGCCCATTTAAATTCTGATTTCAATTTGTCATATAATTCCTGAATGCGGGCAGCACCAACGGCTGGATCAATGTCTGACAAGCCTAACATGATCGAGAAAATATAGTCGTCTTGTCCCGTGCGAAACCAGCTCTGCTTTCTCATATTATCATAAAAGGCTCTAGCTCTCGTAATGATAGATTCATAATTATCCCGTGTCGTATGAGTAGCAATTAAATAAGCACCAACTGCTAAATAATCAGAACTACGAAATTTTGCATCTTTAAGGCGCTGAGCCAGCTCTAAGGTGTCAGCAAATACTTGTTCATGATTGCCTGTTAAAGATAGCTTTGTCGCGATAACAAAGTTCATATTGCCTCTAAACAAAGAAAACATTCGGGTGTTTTCCTTGATCACATCAAGGCCGGTTACGATGGCTGGACCATTAACCGGCTTTCCTTCAAAGGTACATACTAAGGCTGCTAATCTTCTCGCACCAGCCTCACGCCATTTAAATTCCTTTCTAAGTGCTTCTGAGTTGCTAGCAAATAAATCTAACCGATTCATAATGGATTGGTTCATTGTCAATCACTCCTTTATCGTTTTAAAATGTCGAATCTTCATTCTTTCATTTTAACGGCAACTAAGGATTTCTGCAACCCCTATCTCTTTTTGACAAAGTAAAACCTCAAGTAACGCTTCGCTCCCGTTTTGGTAATGAAGCACGACTTAAAAATGAAGTTCCTTTGATAAAGCGGTCGCTAAAGGTGACCATAAAAAATAGAAAACTTCGCCCAAGCATTTAGCTAAAGCGAAGTTTTTTTATTTGATTGTTCCTCCGTGATAAACAAGCTCGTAAACAAGTCCTTCTTCGTAGTAAATCTTTTCTTCTCCTTGAAACCATTCAGGATTTCAATCACCTCAGTTTAGGATGACCTTATTGTAACTGAAAAATTCTCCCGTTAACACCAACTGCATGTTGGCATTTTGACAACTAGTGGTTGCAGCTTACAGGATAACTTCCCTCTTTTAATTAATATTTTTCGTTAAACTCTGCAATAATCGCCTTAATCTCAGGCTCAGCATTGATTTTCCCAAACACTTTCACACGCTTTAATACTTTTCTGAACTGTTCAGGGTCAACGTCTTGCTTTACAATCAACACACCGATCACACGAATATCAAGTTGGTTGCCTTCTTTCAATGTTTCCTGTACATAATCGCCATCAATGGCAGCAGCCCCTACGGTCCAGACTAAAGAATCCGTCATAGCACCTAGGCTAACCCATGAACCAGTTGCTGCTTCTGGATCTACAAATTGATTGATTTCTTTTTGATGGCCTTCCGTTTGCTTCCGAGTCGCTAAACGAATAAAATCCGACCTACTAGCGTATAGTCCTTTCTCGACTAAAAAGTCAATTTGTGCCAATTCCACAGCACTTAAATTAATGGTTACTTTTTCTGATTTCATCTCTATTGCCTCCTGCAAGTTGTTTAAAATGTTCACGAACACCTTCAATCACCATCTATTTAGATGGTATATGCTTATAATAACACATGAATATGAAAAACTCAAGCCAAAAAACATCCATATGGATGTTTTTTGTATGTTAATTATAAGTAGGTTAATACAGATTTGTAAATACTTCTCTCAGGGCCGATTAGTTGGTTGAACTCAACCATTTAATATTCACTTCGTCTACGTATTTATCGTAAGTCTCTTTTAACTCTCCTTGTAAAGCAAATCGAAGGCTCCATAAAAAGTTGGTAACATTATAATGTAAAGCATTAAGCTCATGGTTAACCGTTAAGAAACCTGACGTCCAGTTAGAGAATTCTTCTTCATTAACAATACTCCGCTCTAAAACTTTGATCACAACAGCAGCTAAGCGTCGATCTTCTCCCCCACGATATTGATGGGTGGTGAGACATATCTTATTACGGATGGCATCTAGGATAGCCATTAGATGTTGATGCTCTAATGCATCGTCTTCTGCAAAGACACCTAAATTATCTCCATAGTGTGCAACCCCATGGGCCCATCCTTTCACAGGAACATAATCACGTAAATCATTTTCCTCATTAAAAACACGCAGAACTACTTCAAAAGCTTCTAAAATCTTTTCATTTGTAAAGATCCGCTGACTAACTTTTTTGTTATGATCCATTAAATTTCCAATGGCGTACACGTAAAAGGCACGGGCAAAAATGGAATCATGATCTACTTCTCCAAGTCCTTTTAACAATCGTTCTTCACTAATTAGCTCTACTAAAAGTAAGCGACATTTTTCATCGCTTAGTTGTCCTTGGGCTTCGATTAAGTAGTAACACGCTGTTAGTGCCTTTTCACGCAAGTCACTGTCAACGGAAGCTAAAGCATCTATTAATTCATCTACGAAAGTATCGGCATCTATCTCCCTTGGGATGTGCCAGCCATTATTTTCAAATTCAGTTAATCTGCTCTTTATATCTATCATTTTCTTTCCTCCTAAAACTTCCTCCTACTTAACCCTACAACCTTAATCACTGAATAAATGATCCCATATACTAGGCTTATTATCGCCAGCGGTACAACGTTTAACAAGGTAAAGTCCTGGTTACTCATCAGGGATTGATGAGCTGACAAATTAGGAAAAATCCAGAGTACGAAGCGCAGAATAGCATACTGGCTTTCTACTGGGTTACGGGTAATCGCCATGAGCCCAATGGCACTAACATAAAGGGGGACATTACTACTGGTGGTTACCAAGCGAGGGTGAAATAAAGCACCTAAGGACATACCAGCAAAACTGCTACCAAGAAAGAGCAAATAGCTTAAAACGAAGTAATTGAGGGTAAAGCGTTCAAACATGCCTGGATTAAGCAGATGTAACAAAGTAGGAATCAAAAGACTAACGAGACTCAGCCCAGCACTGACAATCAGTAGAAAGATCACATGAACACTGTAATAAGTAATGCCCTTTTTCGTTCGAAGGATAAGCAGTTGCTCTGTCACCGGATCCGTCCACTTACTAGCACCAAACCCCAGGCTAACAGCGACGATAAAAGTAAAAATCTCCATCAAAAAGACACTTTCTAAAAAGTCAGCTGGATGCCTCATAATGGCAAAGACAAGGGTAAACTGTAGTAAAACAAGTAAGGTTAGCGGCACCACGTATTTCCCATCTCGCAAGAAAGTGGTTAAATGAAAGCGAAGGATACTAGTCATCTGTTTCATGATCCATCCTCCTTAAGGACCACCCGTGATCCATCATTCGTTTGATCACATCGTCGACCTTGTCTTCGTGAATGTATAGTTTGACTTGGGTGTCATTTTTGTCTACTGGAACATCCAGCTCTGGCAACTCTGACCCACCGACGAAAACAAGGACGTATTCCTGTAATAACTCCCGCTTCTCATATTGGGTCACATGAAGCCCTTGCTCTTTCAATTCAATGATCGTGTCAGAAATCTCATGGATTAAGTAAGGTTCATGACAAGACATAATCACGGTTGTCCCTGATTCGATAAGTTCCTTTACTCTCTGGATAAACACCCGCTGACTTCTGGCATCTTGTCCGGATAACGGTTCGTCTAGCAGCAGGACGTCCGGTGTTTTGAGTAGTGCTTGAATCACGCCAACTTTTTGTAAGGAACCTTTCGATAAGTAAGTTAGTGGTGTATTTGTCATGTGGGTCATAAAAAAGTCTTCTAAGAAGGTTGCAATGTGCCTTTTCAGAGACTTACCTTGGATTCCATCGATGTGTCCCATTAACTCTAGATACTGGGTAACCGTCAGATTAGAAGTAGGAAATTTCTCTGGTACGTAGCAAAAAGACAAATCACGGTGATAAGTCACACTTCCGTTGTGAACTGCACTTAGCTTAGCGATAATTTTAAGGAGGGTACTTTTCCCAATCCCGTTACTTCCTACTAATGCAATGGACTGCCCCTGACTAATGGAAAGGTTAACGTCTTTTAAAAGTGGCTTCTTATTAAAAGCTTTTGTGACGTTCTTTAGTTCAATGATGGTTTCAGCTTCCACAGTAAGACCTCCTTGTCAATTTTTTTAATATAGCTGAGGTACATCTCGCTTCTTCCCTTTCTTCTCACATTTGGGACAACGTGGAAGGTCAAAAGCGAAGCGATCCCAAAAGACTGCGAACACCCGATGAGTCACAACCAATTTACAGCGTGGACAATAACCAATCAAAAAGGCACCTAGAAAAGCAGCAATCATGGGAATAAGCACCCAGTAATTTTCATTAATATCCAGATCATAACCGGTGGCAACGTACAGAACGCCTTGGACAAGGGCCAAAATAATGACCACAACAAACATCGCCAAGGCGCTAACAAATAATCTCACTACTGACCACAATATGAATTTCATGATCTTGGCTCCTTGTCTTCCATTTCCTTTACGTACATGATCGTTTCTGTACGCTCAAACTGACTTACCCTTTTGTTGACCTCTCTAATACTTGACGGATAAGCAATCAGACGATCCATCGCCATAAGCAACGCCACTAAGATGACGGCAGCGAGAATAACTTCCCACAAATGCCCTGTTGTGCCTTCCCAAACGGTCGGTTGTGATAAAGCCACAATTGCCATGGGAGCTAAAATTGGAAAGAGGTAGCGCATAAAGGGGGTGGAGTCATCCTGCTTCTTAATTTTCAAAGAAAAATAATCGTACTCCAATTCATCTAGTGATTTCCCAATTCGGCTTTGAACACAATTCTTATCGCGAGAGACTCTTTCCCATCGCATTAGAAACATGGCTAAAAACCAAGGGATACTGCCAATGATCCAATCCATCATCACCATAAATCCCCCTAGTAAAATCAACATAGAACAAACCACATACACCACTACTCTTGTCGTTTGGTGTACTTGATGACTCATTTCCGTAAGGAAAGGAAAGTCTTTATCCCGCACCTTACTATTTAATTGACCTGCTTCATCATTCGTTAACTGGTAAGCTTTAAATCTCTGGAATCTTTTGATATGAAAGACACTGAGCAAAGCGTATAGAGGTGGACTATGATAAAGTAAGTAATGTTTGCCATTATATACCATTAACGTGAAGCTATTTCCTAACTTATTTCGGGCATAGTTAAAATCAGATGGACGTCTGTTCTGTCCAACATAGTTAACTTTTGTCCACCCTTTACGTATCAACCGTTTACTCAATTTCCTCACCACACCTTCTCTCATTAAATAGTTTAACACACTCTAGCTAAAAAAACGACCGATTATTTTCTACTCAAGATCCGTCTACGAAAAAAAGCAACCCAATGGGCTGCTCCTCTACAAAAAGGCGATCTCTAAATTTGAGATAATCTTCTTAATCTGCTCCTCGTTAATGGAGTAGTAAACCTTTTTATTTCCCTGTTTCATGGTTACCAAGCTCATAGCAAACAGGGCATTCATATGATGGGACACCGTAGCGGGGGTCAGCCCTAAATGTTTGGCAATTTCCACGTTGTAGTTGGGAGCTTGGCGCAAGAAACGCAAAATTTCAAATTTACTGTTGTCGCCTAACACTTTCAACACCGGAACCATTTTTTCTACAGGTTGATTGCGGCGATCCAGGTAGCCATAAATTTCGTGATAACAAAGGCCGGCAATAATCGTTTCCTCGTCTATTAGCATGAAAGTGAGTGCACCGGTAAAGCTTGGATAAACCGTCATCCCGGCTCCCTCTGTAAAAGTTGCTAATTGTTCCAACTCTTGGTGGATATAAGTCTCACAATTGGCTTCAAAGTCAGCGAGCAAAGGTTCGATCTCGGCTTTCATAGCCTCATAAGCGTATTCGTAAGCAGGAATGTTCTTGTTAACAATGTCAATAAAGGCCTTCATGTGTTTCTTTGGTTGTTCGTATACTTGGAGGAATTTCCAGTTAAAATCTGGAGCTGACTTTCCGTACTCGGCTTCCGCTTCGCTAAAAATCGTAATCACATCAGCAGCAGAGGTGGGCAGGCGATCTGCTTCAAAGCATAAGGCGATGAGCCCGTTATGGATGGTTTCTTCTGCCACATGGTCAATGGTGGTGAGCCAGTCTTGGTTCTTCATCAACAGGAAAACCAATACGTTGCCAATGGCCTCTTCTTCCCCTGTGAAGTAAAAGTCATCGCCCTCGTCGACAACGACACGTTCTTTAAACGCGTCAATGTAGCGATTGATCATGAGATGCTTGTCGTTTAATCGCTTGTCTTGGGTAATGCCGTACGCTTTCATTTGCTCCCAAAACTTCTCTATCGTTAACTCCTCAGGGTTGTAATAACCGCCAAGTAAAGAGGTGGTCTCAATGATGGGATTCAGTTTATTTAGAATGTTTAGTTTCATGGGGTGACCTCCTTTTCATCGGTTAAGTGCACTTTCAACTGGTTACAAATTGTCACCAGTTGATTCTCTTCATCGGCGTTAGGCATCTTGAATACCGCTAGTTAAGGTTTCTATTAATTCAATTGGAAACTTTGTGTATTTTGAAACCACTTCCAACGACATCCCATCAGCTAGCATTTCTTTCGCCATTTCAATTTTTTCTTCTAAACGTCCAGCTTCATGACCCTCCGCGTGCCCCTCATCCCTTGCCATCCCCATATTGGTATTATAACTCATGATTTCCATCTCACGTTTATCGTAAGCCTCTCGGATCATTGCATCTTGGCTTATACGGTCAAGCTCGTCGATTGCCCGCGCTATAACACCGTCTTTTTCCTTTAACATGTCACGTTCCTCCAATGAGTCTGACTTGATTAACTTTAACCTTCAACGGTACTAGACATCTTGAATACTGCTAGCTAAGGCTTTTATTGATTCAGTTGGAAGCTTTGTGTATTTCGAAATCACTTCCAACGACATCTCATCAGCTAACATTTCTTTCGCCATTTCAATCGCTTTTTCCTCTCGTGCTCGCTCTTCGGTGTGGTATAGCGTATGTTGCCAAGCCCATTGGGATTCTTCTCTGGCACGAGCGATTTCCCGGGCCTGTTCGTCAGCACTAGACATCTTGATCACCTCGAGCTAGGACCATAATCTCATCAATTGAAAGGCCTGAGATTTTTGCAACTATTTCTTCATCTAAACCTTCTCTTAGTGTAGCCTTCGCCATTTCAATGGCTTTTTCATTAGCACCAGCCTGATGCCCTTCCGCGTGACCCTCTTCTCTCGCTCGCTCTTCGGTGTGGTATAGCGTATGTTGCCAAGCCCATTGGGACTCTTCTCTGGCACGAGCGATTTCCCGGGCCTGTTCATCTTCGCTTAGTTCCAATAATTTCTCTCCTGCTTGTTTCATTTCTTCAGATTTGATCATGACGGATTTCAACTCCTCTGAATTCTTTACTCTGAATAAAGACCCCCAAATGTGATAGCCCTCTACGCGGTCGTTGGAAAGCTTTGTTAGGTCTAGTGTATGAAATTGTTGACCATTTGTAAAGATTTTTCCGTTGGTTCTTCGGTACGTAATGTATTCGTATGCCTCGTCCGTGTCATCAAATAGCTCGAAATTAGTCACGATCAGAGAAATCGAAGCCTTTAGTTTGACGTAATCCTCACCTTTTTTCAGCTGTGAGGCATATTGACGAGCGTTATAGGAAACCATCCGTTCAATAAAGCCGTCGTGATTTTGCATTTGCATCTCCATATTTAATCGGTCGCCTGATGCGGATGTGATCCGAACGTCTACGACAAAGTCTTTATCACCAACGTTCTCTTTTGTTAACGTCGGATTCTTTACTTCGATAACGGCTAAATCCTCGTCGGTGAGGTTTGTCGTTGCTTTTAGAAAGCCCCGAAGCTGCTCTTCGTTCTCTTTCTTTGAAAAGAACATTTTGAACACGGCATCGTTCCGTAAGGATAAAAGTGGATACTGTTCGTTTTTTACTATCATGGTTTTTCATCTCCTGCGTCATGTATTTGATTGGATGAAATAATCCGCTCATAGTTATATACGCAAAAAGAAAATAAAAACCTGCCAAATTTCGGCATTTTTCGAAAAAAACGTTTTTGATGGGCGTTTTCATTGATTTTCGAAGCATAATTTAAGCATGAGATGCATACGATGATGGGTTTAGTTTAACAAATCCGAGACCAGAATTCAATCGTTTTGTAGAATTTAACCTACATTATTTTCGACTAAAATTCCAAAACTCCCCTTCTTTGCTAATTAACTCCTCGTATGATCCTTGCTCAATAACTTGCCCTTCTTCCATATAGATCACTTCATCATACTGATCCAACAGATCAGCATCTAACGAATGGGTAATGGTAATCAAGGTCAAATCCTCACGTTCTAGCAATCGACGTTCAATGTCCGTTCCGGTCTGCTTGTCAATGGCTGAGGTTCCCTCGTCTAAAATCAGTAGCGGTTTGTTCTGAATCAGAGCCCGAGCGACAGCGATCCGTTGACGCTCTCCACCGGAAAGATTAGCTCCATTCTCTCCTACGGCGCTTTGTAAGGTTCGCTCGTCGTTTAAGAATAAGCTTGCGCCACTGGCATCAACGGCTTGTTGCAATTCTTCAGCCGTATACTCCTTATGCAAGGTAATGTTCTTCTCGATATCCTCGTCAAACATATAAACGTTTTGGTGAACCATGGTTGGGATCTGATCAAAACTTTCTCGCGATAAATCGGTTAAACACGCACCGTCATAAGCAACCTCACCAGAGTAAGCAGTAAAATGTCCCATTAAGGCCTTAGCCAATGTGGTCTTCCCACAACCTGATTTACCGACCAATACGTACTTTTTGCTTTTCTCTAAATGAAGATCAACGCCTTTTAAGGCTAACTCCTCCGAATGAGGGTAAGAAAAGGTTAACTCATGGGTGGCAATATGAGAAGTAAACGTCGCAACAGCGTCTCCACCTATTTCTGCTTTCTGGTTAAAAAAGGTCTCCAAACGATCACGAATCTCTTTACTTCCTGTCATCATCGGTACCATAACACCCAACGCTTGAACCGGTCCGGTTATTTGACCGGCTACAATCAACAAAGCCACCATGACACCCGGTGAAAGATGTCCCTGAATGATTAAATAAGCGGAGAAAAAGACCGATCCCACTTGCAGAAACAAGCCAACCACCGAACTAATGGCTCCTAAAATAGAAGAGATATGATACAAGGAAAAATTAGCCTCAACGGCATCACGATTCCCCTCATGGAAGTTCTCCTTCGCTCTTTTTTGCATGCCATAAGATTTGATCACGTCAAATCCAGAGAAAATGTCTTTTAACTTGACCGTTAAGGCTGACAAAGTTTCAGATTGTCGCGTTTGACGCTTTTTCATGATGGGACCAAATAAACTTTGAACACCAACTAGTAAAACTAGCGTTGCCAACAAGGCCAGTGAAACCATCCAGCTCAAATAAAACATCACACCAATGGCAATCACCATGGTCATCCCCATCTGAACAATAGTCGCCAGCGGCAATAAGTAATTCTCCTCCAACAGCTTGATGTCGTTGGTTAACGCAGAAATATAGTCGGCGGAGTTAACCTCCTCAAACTGACTCATGTCCTGCGCGATAACCCCCGCAAAAACGTCCTCCCTTAAACTACCCGTCATCTTTTTAACGAACACGGCGTAGGACGCTTCCGATACGTAGTAAACCACACCAAAAAGAACAAAAAAGATCGCAGACCTCATCACCAGAGACCAAAAACCATCCAGATCGAAACCAATGGCTACGTCTAAAATGTCACGGGTAATAATCGATAAATAAACGCTCATTCCAGCAACACCGAGACTAAAGACCACATACCCTAGCGCCCACCATTTATTTTGTAACAGATACTTTTTCATTGCACATCACTCCAATCAACATCATCGAACTATTATCTCTGACATTCGATACAAACCTAATATACCATTGAGTTAGACGAATGTAAACTAGTTTTTATCATTTAGTTAGATGGGCACCAAATAAAATTCTTGACAAAATGAAAAGCAACTCGCTAAAGTTGCCTGATGCCATCGTCCTCTTTACAATTAAATATCCTAACTAAAATCTATTTTCCTAAACGCCTTCACACTAACAAAATAGCTAATAATGAACATCCCACCACCAAGAACAAACATCACGGTCGGCATGCTGTCCCACGTCAAATTAAACCAATGCATGTAACTATCTGCCATTAAAAAGGCAGCTGTGATTAAAAGGGTTACCAAAACTGGCGGCTTCCCTTGGTTTTTAAAAATAGTATATGACAACCCGTAGTATAACGCCGCGTTGTAAAGGGTGTAACCAACCGTCACTTTGACAATGGTCAGAAACGAAATTTGTGCAAATAGCCAGTTAAGACCACCAACATCCAGATTGATAACTGCCCCTACATTTAAACTAACAAAGAAATCGGTTAAGGAATAAAGTAAAAATCCAATACCAATGGCAATCACATTCACGACAAGGTAGCTCATGAAACGAATGTTGACGTTTTCCTTTCTTGAAATCGGCATCGATAGTTGCAGCTTCGTAATGGTACGCTCCGTCTGCTCCAGCCCGTTCCATGAAACAACCGTCGGAAGTAACCACATGACAATACCAGCGGAAACTACTGGTAAGCCAAGAAAGGCTGCAATCAGTGCAATTGCGACAACAATTCCATATCCCCATACGGTCTCTATTGGTAAATTATAGAAACGGTATTTCAACAATCCCATCACTTTACCGTTTATCATTTTCATATCCCTCCAAAATGTGCTAACAAAAATCTATTTTTTCAAAGGCCTGAATCGTAACGAAGTAGCAGATTGTTAAAATCACTGCACTCACTACGAGAGCTGTGGTACCAAGAACATTAATGGAAACCTCTGGTACGAGAGCAACAATAAAGTTGATCACCAAGGTAAAGATAATAGCGAACCATCCTGGGGGTCTACCCGTATGTTTAAAAAGGGTATAGGACAACGCATAGTATAGCCCAGCATTGATAAAATTGAAGGCAAGCCCAAAAGCAATAATCGGATAAAAAGGGGCTTCAGCCAGCCACCAGGTTAATTCTCCCAAGTTTATCCCAAGTCTTGCTAATAGGCCAAGTTCTAAAAAGAAGTCCGTTAACAGATGCAAACCATACCCCACTAACACTGCCAACACGTTAGCAAGGACAAAGGTTAGAAAGCGGGCGTTGATGTTTTGGCGTCTAGAAACAGGTAGAGATAACTGCAATTTAGTAATCTTTCGATCTTCTTCCTCCATGCCGTTGTAGAGAAAAAAGGTTGGAAAATACCACAAGATGATTCCCACGGAAATAATGGATAAACCTAGAACTGCAGCCACAACAGCACCCAGAATAAAGAAACCTAGACCAAACCATTCATCTGAAGTCACCATGTGAAAACGATATTTCATTAGTGCCATCACTTTACTGTTTATCATCGCTTGCTTCTCCTCTAATAATCAACAACATGATTTCTTCGATGGTTGCCTTATCAATCACCATGTCTTTGTATTTCTTTAGAACGACCTCTTTATTATGGACCAGTACATCCACCTGATGATCTCTTACTTTGTAAGCGATTAGGTCATGCTTATCGATTTCCTCAAAACGAGACTTAGGACAACGAATGATGCCATAATTATAAATCAGATCATCTTTCGGTTGCGATAAAATAATCTCTCCGTTATGAATAAAAGTCACACTATCGGCAATTTTCTCAATGTCACTGGTAATATGCGAAGAAAATAAAACCGAACGTTCATCATCGTTAACAAATTCTAAAATAATGTCTAAAACCTCGTCTCTTGCTACTGGGTCAAGACCACCGGTTGCTTCGTCTAAGATCAATAACTTCGGATGATGTGACAAAGCTACCGCTAAGGCTAGCTTCATGGTCATCCCGCGAGAAAAGGTTTTAATTTTTGAACTGAACGGTAGCTTAAAGCTTTCTAAGTATTTCTTAAAGAGCTCATCGTCCCAATTGGTATACACAGTACGCATGACCCCTGCTACCTTTTTGGCCGTCATTCGTGGCCCGAAAGATTCCACATCAAAGACCACGCCAATGTCATCTCGAAGAAAAGAATGTTCATCGATTGCTTCTTTACTAAAGATTTTGATGCTTCCTGCACCTTTAATTAAGGTACCTAAGATGCAGTTCAAAGTGGTTGTTTTGCCAGCACCGTTTTCGCCAATAAATCCCATGATTTCTCCTGCCCCAAGACGAAAGCTAACGTCCTTCAGCTTAAACTCAGACTTTGGGTAAGACTTGTTTAGTTCACTAATTTCTAAAACATGATCCATTTTTATTCATCTCCCTCGTAAAACAAATCAATTAGCCCCTTTACACTGTCGATGTCAATGCCATTTTGACGTGCCAACTCCGTTGCTTCTAACAACAAAGCTTCTAGTTTACGTTGTTGTTCTTCTTGAATGACGTCTTTGTTTCGTGCCGAAACAAAGGTCCCTCGCCCGACGCCCGATTCAATGAACCCGTCCCGTTGCAGGTCTTCGTAAACTCGCCTGATGGTAATGATGCTCACATGAAGTGACTTCGCCAAGGTCCGTATGGACGGCATGGCATCTCCGGTTTGAAGCCCACCTGTCATAATTAATTCTTTAATCTGTGACGTGATTTGTTCGTAAATTGGTTTGTCCGAACCTGTGCTAATGATGATTTCCATGGTCTCATCCTTTACTTGTTTCCTGAATTTTTCTATTGTGTATATCGATTAATCACAATAAAAGTATACACGATCATTGTGCTTATGTCAACAGCACAATGATATTTTATAACCACATCGCTTGTTTATTTCCATGAAAATTTAAGAAAATCTTAAGGTTAACCTTGGGGATTAATTAAGTTTTATTCGCTATACTAGACTTAACTTTAAATGGAGGCGATGAAGCATTGAGACATCAAACAAAGTTTACTTTATTAGTGGTATTGTTCCTAGGGGTCATCGCAACAGTCGGTTGTCAAGCAAATCCAACGCCAGGCTATGAGTTTAATGAAAACGTGATGGAAATGCACGATCTTCATTTTTCAGGTAGTGTTACACATACGGTCACTTTATCAGCAGGAGATGTGATCACAGTAGACACTAGAGGAAATGCCTTTAACATCGACATCGTACATGAATCGGGCACTTCCCTTACCTCTGGTATTGGAATGACCGGTCGATTTAATTCTCCCATCACCATTGATGGTGACTATCTCATTACCATTGAAGGTAGCGGGAGCTTCCGTGTTTCTTGGGAATAGCATCAATAGATTTAAAATAAAAAGCGACCAACTCTCAAATGCGTTTTGCATCTGGATCATTGGTCGTTTTTTTAATTAATCGTTTAACTTCTCAAAAGCCGTGGCAATCATCAGCTTAATCCGGTTAAGTTGATTGACCTCACTAGCTCCTGGATCGTAATCAACGGCCACCAAGTTCGCTTCTGGATATTTACGCTTAATGGATTTAAAGACACCTTTTCCAACAATGTGATTGGGTAAACAGGCAAACGGCTGCATGCAGGCGATGTTTTCAACACCAGACTCAATCAATTCAACCATTTCTCCTGGTAAGAACCATCCTTCCCCCGTTCGATGACCAAGAGAGATAACAGACGATGCCCGTTCAGCAATTTCATCAATTCTAATTGGTGGTTCAAATCTTGAACTTTGACCTAACGCATCTACCATTGGCTTGCGGTAGCGCTCAGCAATTGAAATCAATGTATCACTAGCCATTTTCAATGCTCGGGGACGTTTCATTAAATCACCGTCTGCCACATAAGCACCATATAGACAGAAGTCAATCAACCCTGGCATCACCACTTCAGCACCTTCTTTTTCAATGACCTCTATCACTTGGTTGTTGGCTGTTGGATGGAATTTAACCAATACTTCACCTACCAAACCAACTTTTGGCTTTCTGATATCGTGTAGCGGGAGCATGTCAAATTCACGAACAATGTTAGCAATGTTCTGTTTAAATACCGAAATCTTAGCCCCTTTCAAGCTATCTAAGCAGATTTTTCTCCATTTTTCATACAATGCATTAGCTGATCCGACTTCTATTTCATAAGGACGGGTGCGATACAGCACATTCATAAATAAATCACCATAGACAAGTGCTTGAGCACAACGGTTGATCAACGCTAAGTTCCAGACGTTAAAGCCAGGATTGGATTCAAATCCTTGGGCGGATAATGCAATAACTGGCACCTGCTCAAATCCGGCATCCCGGAGCGCTTTACGAAAGAAGGCAACGTAGCAACTTGCTCGACAACCGCCCCCTGTTTGACTCATAATCACCGATGTATTTTCAAGATTATATTCACCCGATTGCAAAGCAGAAATCACTTGACCAACTACTAAAATGGCTGGATAACAGGCATCGTTGTTCACGTATTTTAGCCCCGTCTCGGTGGCGCTAGTGTCATGAGACGGTAAAACGACTAAATTGTAACCAGAGTCGGTAAATGCTCGCTCTAAGAAATCAAAATTCAATGGCGACATTTGCGGACATAGGATGGTATGTGTTTTTCGCATCTCTTTGGTAAAAGGCCTACTTGGATAAGCATGGTCAAACGTCTGACGTTCAAAACCGTTTCGCTCCCGCTCCATCATGGTCGCTTGCAAAGAGCGTAAACGAATGCGAGCTGCTCCTAGATTGCTTCCTTCGTCCACTTTAATGGTGGTGTAAATCTTTGAATGACTCTCTAAAATTTCCTGTGCTTGGTCAGTTGCAACCGCATCGATGCCACATCCAAAGGAATTTAATTGAACCAGTTCTAGATCGTCCTGCTCGGCAACAAAATGAGCTGCCCCATATAAACGGGTGTGATAAGCCCATTGGTCAACCACGCGCATCGGTCGTTGGACCTCGCCTAAATGACTAATAGAATCTTCCGTTAAAACGACCAAGCCAAGGGAACTAATCATTTCTGGAATGCCGTGATTAATATGAGGATCACCATGATAAGGTCGACCAGCTAACACAATGCCTTTTAAACCCTTCAGGCGCATTTCTTGCAATACTTCTTCCCCTTTTCGCTTCATGTCAAGCCTAAAATCATCTTGTGCTTGCCACCCTCCGTTAACCGCACGTCTAACCTCAGATTTGGTCACCCCAAACATTCGCAACTCTTCGTATAGGCGCTGTACCAATTTCCTCGGCTTAGTAAAAGGTAAAAATGGATTCAAATAGCAGACCTCTTCATCTTGTAAGTCGTCGATATTGTTTTTTATTAAATCAGGATAAGAGGTCACAACGGGACAGTTATAACAATTGTCCGCTGTTTTATCTTCCTTCGTTTCATAGATGATCGACGGGTAGAAAATCGCGTCGATGTCTTTTTCCAACAAATCCATCACATGACCATGAACCAGTTTAGCTGGATAACAGACCGATTCCGATGGAATGCTTTCGATGCCTTTTTCATAGATTCCTTTAGAAGATGGGTTAGATAGAACCACACGAAACTTTAATTGATGAAAAAAGGTTACCCAGAAAGGATAATTCTCAAACATATTCAACGCTCTGGGCAAACCAATGGTGCCACGGCTCGCTTCTTCTTTTGTTAACACGGGATAATCAAGCAGCCGTTCCATCCGATATGCCACCAGATTAGGTAATGTTTTGACCGCTTTTCCTTTGTTAGTTGGGCGATCGCAACGATTTCCAGTCATAAAGCGACTGCCGTCTCTAAAACGATGAACGGTCATTAAACAATTGTTCTGACACAACTTACAACGGGCAGACGTTACGTTTGATTCAAATTTTTCTAACGCATCAAGACTTAACAGCTCAGTTTCAACTTCTTCCTCATAACGCTCACGGGCAATCAAAGCCGCACCAAAGGCACCCATGATACCAGCAATGTCTGGTCGAATGACTTCTCGATTGGTAGAAAGCTCAAAGGCTCGAAGCACCGCATCGTTGTAGAAGGTTCCACCCTGCACCACAATGTTATCGCCTAATTCTTTTGGATCACGAATTTTAATCACTTTATAAAGAGCATTTTTCACCACCGAATAAGACAATCCCGAAGCAATATCGCCAATGGTCGCCCCTTCTTTTTGTGCTTGTTTGACACGAGAATTCATAAAGACGGTGCAACGTGACCCTAAATCAACAGGTCTCACAGATGTCTTAGCTGCTTGGACAAATGCTTCGATGGTTAAATTCATGGACGTGGCAAAGGTATCTAAAAACGAGCCACAACCAGCTGAACAGGCTTCATTCAAGGAAATGCTTGAAATATTGCCATCTTTGACTTTCAAACATTTCATGTCTTGCCCACCAATGTCTAAAATAAAATCAACCTTTGGTGAGAAGTAACTGGCTGCTTTATAATGAGCCACCGTTTCAATCTCACCAATGTCAACGTTTAAAGCGGCTTTTAATAGAGATTCGCCATAACCTGTCACCGTAGAATGGACAATATTAGCTCCTGCTGGTAGTTGTTCATAAAGTTGCTTCAAAGCGTTGATGGTAGAGTGAAGTGGGCTACCTTCATTACTACCGTAATGCGTCCATAATAATTCCCCATTCTCACTAATCACAGCCACTTTTGTTGTGGTTGACCCTGCATCAATTCCAAGAAAGCAGCTTCCTGTATAGCTTTCCAATGCTTGCTTTTTAACTATAGTTTTGGCATGACGTTCTTTGAAGTTTATGTGTACTGTCGGATTTTTAAACAAAGGTTCTAGACGGACTAAATCCTCTACGTTTCCTGTTTCGTAACCATTTACTTTTTCTAAAAAGGTGGTGAAATTCAAAGGCTCTTTTGTCACATCCGCACAAATTGCTGCTCCCATGGCGATATAAAGTTGTGAGTTGTCCGGAAAAATCACTTGTTCTGGGGTCAATTCTAACGTTTCGACAAAGCGCCCGCGAAGTTCAGACAAGAAATGTAATGGTCCACCTAGAAAAGCAACGTTCCCTCTAATGGGACGCCCACAGGATAGACCACTGATGGTCTGAATCACCACTGCTTGAAGAACGGATACGGCAAGGTCTTCTTTCGAGACTCCTTCGTTAAGTAACGGTTGAACATCGGTTTTGGCAAACACACCACAACGAGCCGCAATGGGATAAATTTCCTTGTGCTGTTTCGCTAGTTCGTTTAACTGGAGAGCATCAACATTCAGCAAATTGGCCATTTGGTCAATAAACGAGCCTGTCCCACCTGCACATGAACCGTTCATTCGTTGTTCCATACCATCGGTTAAATAGATGATTTTCGCGTCTTCTCCACCTAATTCAATGGCAACGTCCACTTCCGGGTGTCGTGCCTTTAAAATTTTTGTGGTTGCTACTACTTCTTGGGTGAAATTCACCCCTAATCGATTTGCTAATCCCATTCCTGCAGAACCTGTAAAGGTGACAAATGCTTTTTGCTTGCCAACCACCTTGGAAGCATCAGCTAAGATTTTCTGGAGTGCTGGTAAAATATTAGCATAATGGCGTTCATAGACGCCAAATATCATTTCTTTTTTTTCATTTAAGACCGTTATTTTAATGGTCGTTGAACCAACGTCAACCCCCACATAAACGACTGTTTCATCTACTTCTTTCATCATAATCCAACCCCTTTCCTGTTTATTCTAATTCAACCCGCTTTTTTAAGAGCGATAATGTGAAGGAGTAACCCACGGCAACGGCAACTAAGCTATAGAGGGTCAATTTTATCATGCCAAATGACAGAATGATCGCCCCTGTTAGATAGAAGATAAAATAGAGCAATCCGAAAATTCCTGCCAAACTCCAATGCACCCGCTTGCTCTTAAACGATGAATTTCCAAGGGTTAAACTCATAAAAATCACAAAGAACCCTAAGACAACTAGTAAATTAACAAAGAACCAGCCGTAGATGCCTAATCCGATTAATTCCCATCCATTCACTTCAATAGAAGCCGTATTTGCTAAATTAACAGCTGGCGCATTGGCTTGTAGGTTCGACTCAATCACAAAAATACCAAGTCCTAAAAGGATGGAAAGTAGTGCGTTTAAGTTAAACCAAATCAAGCCACCCAGTGTCTTTGATAAGAGGAGTTTGTTCCTTGAAACGGGTAGTGTCAAAAACAAATATCCGTGGGTTTCAAATAAACTTTTTTTATAACCGTTGAAAATTAGAACAGGTGTCATGACTAACATAACAAGCAAGAGAATACTGCTAAGCACAATATAAATAACACCCAGAGACGGCAAGTTAAAAACAATGCTTACCCCTGCTACGACAAATGTGATAAGTGCTATGCTAGCCATCAATAAAAATGGCTTTTTGCCATAGTTCAAATCATGCTTAATCAATTTACCTAACATTTTTAAATACCTCCCTAAACAATTCATCCAGTGATTTCTCATTCTGCTGTCTAATAATAGAAACTTCATCGTTCAAAATGATTTCCCCTTTCTTCAAAAAGATGGCGCGATCCAAAATGGACTCAATGTCACTAATGTTGTGACTAGAAAACAAAATGGCGCTTTCTTTACCGTAGTTTTTCAAAATCGTCTCCACAATAAAATCTCGGCTAGCAGGGTCAACAGCACCAATGGGTTCATCTAAAATATACAACTTAGCACGTCTACTCATGGTCAAAGCCAACCCAACCTTTTCTTGCATCCCCCGTGATAGGTGCTTTATCCTTTTGTTCGTTGGTATTTCCATGCTCTCTAACATCCCATAAGCACGCTCTACATTAAAATCTGGATAAAAATCTTTGAAAAAATTAACAGCTTCTTTAACCGTAAACCAAATGGGGATGTGACTTTTATCAGGCAAATAAGCAATATATTGATTCCCTAGTTCACCAGTTGATACATTGTTAATCGTTATTTGCCCGTTATAGTCAGGTAGCAAACCCATCAACACCTTGATCAATGTGGATTTCCCGCTTCCATTTGGACCCAATAGTCCAACAATTTCGCCTTCTTGGATTTCCAGATTCACATTTTTAAGTGCCACTTTTTGTCCGTATCGTTTTTGCAGATTTTCAATTTTCACTAAATGATTCATATTCCTCAACTCCTATTTTGAATCTTCAATTTCTTACACTCGCAAACAGCTCTTTTTATGATTTTAGGCATAAATAAAAAGGGCGCCATGTTGTGCACCCCAAAATGAGAGCGTCCCTTTCTATTTATTCCCTCTTGCGAAGTAAAGGATCACTTGGATAAGAAAGGCAATGGGAATTATCATCACCGCCCATAGAACCATGAAAAACAGCTTTGCTTTACTCATTATTGATCCTGTCTCGCAAATTCCACACAAGCAAATAATAACCCGAAAATTCCCGTTGCAAAAATAGAAGTCAGCCCAATGATCATGCCCGACGTGCCAATCATCGCTTGGCTTTCAGAAATACTGACTAAAGGTACTGCTGTCCAAGGAATCACCTGTGAGAATGGCACATTGACACTGCCAATAAAGACGGCTAGAAAAATACCAACAAATAAGGTCGGATAAAATGCGCGTCGCTGTTTCACTGCTAACCATAGTAGCGGTAAGAACGTCACAAAGCTTAGTAAGCCCAGTCTTAGCATGTTTCCAATCATTTCAAACATCACACGGGAGGTCATTGCTTCTGCATAGGCTAGTTGAATCACCAAGACAATGATGACAATCTTGCCAATCAGAGTCATCACATGCCAAATCAACCAAGTGACTGCCTTAGACAAAATGAAATCCCGACGCATAACAGATGCAGTCAGTGTATTGATGATCGTATGGTCTTGGTATTCACGCTGGATCAACACCGTTGCTACAAAAACGCTAATCACGGAAAGGACCATATTGGTTGCAACCCCTCCAGCTAAAAGAGCCATCTGTTGATCTTCTAAAGAAAGATCATTGTTCGCACCAAACATGAGATAGGTCATGGCCCAAACGATGAGACTACTAATCACAAACATTTTATTTTTACGCATTTTATAAAGTTCAACACGAATCGTATTAAGCAATGCCAGCACCTCCCGTAATGTCCTTAAAATAGTCTTCCAAGCTTCCCTTTTGAAGTGCTAAGACAGATACATCAAGGTTGGCATCCAAAAATGCCCGGTTGATGTCCTTGGTTTGGTGGGTTAAGTCAAAGATTTTAAGGCTGTTTGACCCTGAAACTTGGTAATCTGTGATCTTAAACTGCTCTTCCAATAGGAGTACCGCTTTTTTTACATCTGAAACTTCCACTAAAATATGGCGACGGTTCATGTTAGAGATTTCGTTCATCCCAACTTCTTCCAAAAGAACACCTTCATGGATAATACCGATGGTATCCACCAACTGCTCAATTTCTGATAGTTGATGACTGGAAATCAGAATCGTAATCCCCTGTTTTACAGATAAATCTTTGATAAAGGTTCTGATTTCAGCAATCCCAATGGGATCAAGCCCGTTAGTTGGCTCGTCTAAAATCAGGATTTCTGGGTCGTTCATTAGGGCGTTAGCAATGCCAAGACGCTGTTTCATCCCTAGTGAGTATTGGGAGAATTTCTTCTTATCGTTGATTGGTAAGTCAACCAGCTTTAACGCTTTGCAGACGGCGTCTTTGCTTGCTGTTCCTCGTAGTTTAGCAAAGATTTCTAAATTCTCTGTCCCTGTTAAATGGGGATAAAAGCTTGGTGTTTCAATGGTACTACCAATTCTTGGGTAAAGGTCTTTTTCATTGCCTTTGATGTTTTGTCCAAAAAGCTTAACCTCACCAGATGTGATCATAGAAAGGCCTAAAATCATCTTCATTATCGATGTTTTCCCAGCGCCGTTTCTTCCAAGCAGTCCATAGATTTCGCCTTGTTTAACTTTTAAGCTGACCTTGTTAACTGCCAATTGATTTTTATGGTCCAGACCACCCTCTCTTGGAGCACCAATACTCCAATTCGCCTTGTACGTTTTCGTTAAGTTGTTTGTTTCAATTGCAAAAGTTGCCATTGCCATCCCTCCTCAGTTGGTTATGAAACAATTATAGCAGACCAACCTTGCCATAACCTTGCCGTTAGCTTATTGTTTCCATGTTTATTGAAATCACAAAAAAAGCCACAATTTGTAGCTTTAATCGTTTATAAGTTGTTCCTTCCAATTGTCTGGGAAACCAATGTGTTGTAACTCAATATGCTCTTCATATTTATCGAGTAAGGCTTCAAGAGAGCTCATAAAGTCATGATTCCATTTGGATTTATTCATATAACAAAGTTTAACAACTTGAATATAGTCAAAAATAGTATTACCAAAATTAGTCGTCTGATTTTTTTGATTCTTAGGTGTCTTACTAAATTGATAGTAATACAGCCTCATATAATGTGCACAGCGATTTCTCAAAACTGAAAGACAGAGTAACCAACTTTCCAGTTGCTCCATTCCGATGTTTAGTTCCTGTTTAGCAATCTTCTTCTTATCTTTTGGTAAAAGGTCAGCATAAAATCTGGAAAGCATGCCAAAGGAAAAAAGTTCCACTGCGACCCAAATAGGAAATTTACCATCTTTTTGTTCCGTATGATGCTTAACAAAAGGATTATCTTGATTTTTACGAACAGTGGCTTCAAATGTTCGAATGAATTTATCATGCTTATGCCATTTATTATAATTGTCAGGAGATAGGTAGGCGACTGCTCCATAGGTATGTGCATGGTAATAGGCTGTTTTTGTTCGAATGAAAACCTCGATTTCCTCAAGAACACCTAAAAGTAGAATCCTAAGCTCTCGGTCAAACTCGTAAATATTATAAATCGTTTCAAATCTCACTCCTGAGTATGACTCTGTATCTACGTTCTTAAAAGGAAGCATATAGGCAGTAAGGCGATAGTAATTCAAACGACTAAGTATCTCTTTGCAGAATTCGTCATCTATTATGGTGATATTACGGGACTTTAGGATGTTGATTTGTTCTTCATAAGTTTTTGGTTTTTTTATCATCTTTTTTCCTCGCAGAAATAAAAATGCCCTCCGCTGGTACGCATTGTAAAGAGGCGTCGGAGGTCCTATTGCTAATAGTATACGTTAAGTATCCTCCATTAGTCAATCTTTTTCATCTGAAATCTTAAAGAAAATATCACTTTGTAACAAATTATCTTATCGTTAGCTTATTATTCCCGTGTCGATTGTTATTGATTACATAATCGTATCCTTTAGATTAAAATCATTTCTGGATCGTAAATTGCCAAAATCGTGGAGCATCATCGCTACCTCTATTTTTTATTTTATTTCTATTTTCAAGCTCTTGCAACAAATCTTCAATTTTTATGCCTCTAATTTCATCTCCACCATCAGATTTTAATTCATCAATACCATAATCACGTCTACTAATTGAATTTAAGCGGCTCCAAAGCTCTTCTGTTGCAGTTTTAAAATTTTCAGCTTTTTCAAGCTCTTCATTTTTCAGCTTGTATAGTTTACTACCTTCTTCATGAAATTCTCTAACTATTTTTGCAACTTCTTTTTTCTCTCTACGGGTTTTGAAATAGATAACAATAGAACAGATTGCTGCTATTATCGACACACTAGCCCCTAATATTGTTGCTAAATGATAGGCCTTTTCCATTAAAGCTCCTCCTTTGGTTTCAGGTAGCTACTACTCATATATGAGTAATAATTCATGATTTTACTCATCATTACCTATATATTGGTAGTTTTGATCTGAATAAAAAACGTTGTCGCCACATGAGGCTCACTTGTCACACTGATCGTTCCGTCATGAGCATCAACCAAGCTTTTAACAATGGACAGTCCTAAACCACTACTTCCAATCGGTCTTGACCCATCACCACGGTAAAGGCGCTCAAACACATGAGGCAGATCTCTTGACGGGATCCCTGCTCCATTATCGGTCACCCTCACCTGAACTTCATCTCCCGCTACATGGGTGGCTATACTAATCTGCGACCCGTTGCTATGTTTAATGGCGTTCTGAATTAAATTGTTTAAAATCCGGGTATAGGCGATCACATCAAGGTCGACCATGACCTCTTCTTCACCGATCTCAATCGTATAGTCAAAGTCTGACGCTTCAAACTGGACAACCCAATCGCTAACGATGGTTCTAGTTAATTCGTTAATGTCTACCGGTTCAAAGTGGTAGGCTTTTTCATTGGAATTAATTTTAAACCATTCAAAGAGGTCGTCAATGTAATCTTTCAAAGCATAAGCTTTCGTTTGAGCGGTTGCCAGGTATTGCTCTTTTTCCACTCCCGTTACAGTACCATCTGCCATGGCATCTAGATAGCCAATAAGTGTGGTTAAGGGGGTTCTAACATCGTGAGATAGGCTCGTTAAAATTTGCCGATTAGCGATCTCTGTCATGTCTAAGTTAACCAGTTGTTCGTCGTAATGTCGCACAATTTCATTGATCTTATAGCAAATCTCAGCTGTGACATCGTTGCTGTTAGTCAGTAGTCTTCTTTTCAGATTCCCCTGTTGGATCTCTTCTAGAATCATTAGCATTTGTTGCTCTTTTTTTCGAATGCCATGCAACTTAGCTGATAAGTAGCCGATGATGACTAAAAGTGTGGCGATGATTAAAAAGATGGCGGTATTCATCATGCTTCCTCCTCAGAGTGTTTTTATCTTCCAACTCAATTCTACTATTACCAACTTTTCTTCCATAACTCTCTCTGATGAGTTATTTTAAATCCGACCATCGGATAGTAATCCATTACTGGTCCACCAAAGCAGTAAGTTGCACCAAGCGCTTTTGTCTTTTTCATAGCTTCCATCAACGCGATGGTGCCTAATCCCATCCGACGATATTTCGGGATGGTTGCCATCGGCTCTAAATAAGCATATTTGTTCGACTCATCGTACCACATGCCTAGAGCACAGGCATATTCACCGTCTGGTGCTACAACAACAGTCGTTAAAGAGTTATTTGCATGTGGTGAATTAAATCGCTTAAAATTACCATTAATGTCCGCATCCGTGATCGGCTCAATCTCCTCACTATTCCCAAAACCTTTAGCAAAACAAATCGCCATCTTTTTGTAGTCCACATGCGTTCCATCTATTAGTGTAAAACCATTCGGCAATTGACGCTCTAAAAATGGATGTTGATAATCAAAAATCGTTACAGCCTCATGAGAAACTAACTCATAGTCTTGTGCTTCAAGCAAGGCTTTTTTATTCAACTCTTTATCAGTCACCCAAACCTGAAGCTGGTGTTGTCCTTTTTCCATCACAGAAATTTCAGACTCAGTCCACTCCAACATTTCAGGCAACAAAAACTCATACCCTTTCTTTGCATGAAGGTGAGCACTTCCAACTTCCATTTCATAAGTACAGATCCCAATAATAACGCCACCGTCTTCCCAGATTCCTATCCGATGCGATGAAATATAATCAAACCATTGCAAATGCTGGGCATATTCAAAATATTGAGGCAACAAATAACTGTTTAACGTCTCGAAACTGTAAGTCTCCTCAAGGAAGTCATACACCTTCATAAAGTCGCTTAAAATATGATACCTTCTTTGCATGACACTCGTCTTCATATTTTTTCCCCACTCATGCGATAGCCCACACCTCGGATGGTCTGGATGTAGATGGGTTTTGCAGGGTTCGGTTCAATCTTTTTTCGTAGTTTGCTAATAAAAGACATGATATTAGAATCATCGAAGTTATAGTCTTCTTCCCATACGTGAGCGTACAGTTGTTTTTTAGTGAAAATCTTACCTTTATGGGTCGCTAAAAAACACAACAAATCGAATTCCTTTGCGGTTAGGTCGATGGGTTGATCGTTCACTGTGACGGACCGACCTTCAGCGTCGATGATCATGCCGTTTAATTTGATGATTTGCATCGTCTGTTGGTTTGGATGGTTAAGTAGCGTGTAGCGACGTACGAGAGAGCCTATCCGGGCCATGAGTTCGTTCATGCTGAATGGTTTTGTTAGATAATCGTCAGCACCAAGGTCAAGTCCTTTGATCTTATCGTCCTCACGGTCTTTAGCCGTCAGCATTAAGATAGGTGTTTGGTTGGATTTTCGAATTTCAGTGAGGATATCAAAACCACTCATTACTGGTAACATCACATCGAGGATAATCAGTTGGTACGTATGGTCAATCGCCATGTTCAAACCAGCAGAGCCAGTATGAGCTGTTTCTACTTGATAGCCTGCTTGCTCACCGTATTTCCCAATGAGCTGGCATAATTCAATGTCATCGTCAATAACTAGTAGCCTCTGTTTCATGATTTACTCTCCTACTTTCTTAAAACCTTCTCCAACAGGCGACCCTTTGCTAATTCGTCCACCAACTTATCCATGTAGCGAATGTTCTTCATAAGGGGATCTTCGATCTCTTGAATGGTCACCCCACAAATTTTTCCTGTAATCAAATGAGCGTTGGGATTCATGGCAGGCGCTTGGTTAAAGAAGGTCTCCATGTCAATATTGTCATCAATGGCTTGCTGTAATCCGCCCTCTGTATAACCAGTTAGCCAAGTAATCACCTCATCTAATTCTGCTTTCGTACGTCCTTTCTTCTCAACCTTGGTGACGTAGTGGGGATAAATACTAGCAAAACTCATCTTGTAGATTTTATGTGACATAGCTATTCTCTCCTTTTACCTAAAGATTGATCCAATAACGTTGGATGGTCATTCCATCTTTTTCATACTCGTTTTCTAAGCTTCCACCATTATTTACAATCGCTTTGCGAGAGCCAACGTTCGCTTTATCACAGGTGATCAACACCTTGTCTAAATCATGTACACTAGCGCATTCGATCAAGGTCAAGCGCAACGTTTCCGTGGCATAACCTTTTCTTCGTTCCTCAGGATGGACACTATAACCGATGTGACCACCAAAATTGATTAGAAAATCGTTCAACCGGTGGCGCACTTGAATCATAGCGACCACTTTATTATCCGATTGACGAACCGCTAAATAAGACGTGGCAGGTACAAAGCCTTCGATCACCGTTTCCTCGTGACGGTTCTGCTCAATGTCGTCCAACCACCACTCCACACTCTCCGCTTCCCTTAAGCGCGACGTCCCATCTAAACTATCTCCTCGCTCTAAAAATGCCTGGCGATAATTCCAAACTTGCTCCTCATAGGCTATTGTTGGCTTCATTAATATCAACTTACTCATCTCTCATACTCCTTCCATTTTGCTAATTTCAACTAACGAAACGTTTGTTTGCATGCTTTGCAGCGAAAAGACGTGCTAGCTCTGCTACTACTTGGTCTTAATCCTTTGCCACATTTTGGGCATTTGGCCATAAACAGCAGCGGCAAAGCAAAAACTAGGGAAAGAAATCCAAGGGCAAAAAAAGCTTCGTCTACGAAATACCCGAGCCCCCAGAAAGCAAACATACAGCCCCCACATACGGCTAATAAGGTATTTACTTTTTTTGGTGTCATGTCCTCACTCCTTAAAATAAACTCAACTGCTCAGCCCAGAAACCATCTTTTTGATATTCCTTGGTAATGTCTTCCATTTTATACAGCAAGCCGAGCCTTTTGCATTCATCCTGAAACACCTTGTATAACCGCCTGGAATGAGGACTATTGGCTTGATATTTATTGCCATAAGTTGCCATGTATTTCTCTTTCAAGCCAGGAAACTCTTGATCCAGGTGGTTGTAAAAGAATTCTCTTTGACCTTCCCTTAAGGTTAACCCCATATGACCATGAACGTATTTTGCTCCCGCTTCGGAAGCACGCCTAACTATCCCTAGTACGTTTTCTTCTGTATCGTTTATAAAAGGTAAAATCGGCATCATCAACACCCCACAATAAATCCCCGCATTAGCTAACCCTTTCAATGCCATAAACCGCTCACTACTTGATGGCGAATAGGGTTCAATTTTCTTAGCGAGTTCATCATTCACCGTGGTAATCGTCATACTGACGGTCATCGGAGCACGCTTTGCAATGTCTTGTAGGACAGGGATATCCCGGGTTACTAAGGTGCTCTTCGTGGCAATGGCAACGCCAAAACGGTAGGCATTGATCAATTCTAAGGCATGACCCATGACCTTTAACGACTTCTCTGCTGGTGTATAAGGGTCAGACATGGCGCCGGTGTGAATGACGCCCTTTTGCTTCTTACGCCTTAAATCGTCACGAACGATACGCAACGCGTCCTCTTTCACTCGCACCGTACCGAAATCCGCCACACGATAGCAATTGCTTCGACTGTCGCAATAAATGCAACCAAAAGAACAGCCCCGATAAAGGTTCATCCCGTAATTTGTTCCAAACCACCAATCGTTTTTGGTTCGGGTGACGATGGTCTTCGCTTTTATGGTTTCCATGATTCTAGCCTCTCTATTTGTTAACGTTGTACCATTCCTGCACGATACTTTGTAACCATGTTTTCGTTTCTTTGCTAACCTGCTCACTTAAACGAACAGCAACTTGGATCGGTAGCCAAGCTAGAACCTCAACTTTCTTATGGCCAGTTATCTCACAAAATGTAGCCAAATAAGCCTCTGATAATTCAAAATTATACTCCTGAATCAATAAATAACTTCGACAAGCATCAGCTAGTGGATCTCCCGACGAGGCATCTATCCAATCGATGATCCAATAAGAACTACCATCGTAGAGCACGTTTAAAGGATGAAAGTCTCTGTGACAAAGACATCTCAACCCACGATCCAGTGCCGAAAGTTCAACGAGTAAACGATCTTGTACAATCAAATCTAAGTTAGCCTTTCCGATTTTCTTTTCTAGAATCCTTGTTTGCTCAGGTAGGTGGTACTCCTCAACCTTGTGAACGTCACACTGAAGCTTAACTAACGTTTCCATCCCTTTCCTCGCATCCACTTGCGTCATACCGGAAACAATCAGAGGCTGCGCTTCAATGTATGCCATCTCTAAGCGAACCGAGTGCTTGTATAACGTCCGTATACCGTATACTTCAGGAACAGGCAGGTCTTTTTCGTAAACAAGTTTCTGTTTTCTAAACTCTTCTTCAACCCTCTGGAGGCTAGCACTTTGATAGACTTTAATGGCTTTTTCTCCATCACGGTAAACATTTGCAGTTGCCCCTTTTCCGATCAACTCAAACCCTTCCATGCTATCAAGTCTCTTATTCATATAACTTACCTTTTCCATATCAGGCTCTTTTCCATCCTCCACATACCAAGACTGCATTAAGCATATTTCGATGTAGACAAGCTGATAAAGATCTCCTTTTGGAATCTTCAATTTTTCTGAGAGCGTCTCAATGATCTCGTTGAATTTCTTATCAAATTCAGCATCCAATACCTGGTCAAACTCATTAACAATAAATCGTCCGATATCAAAAACAGGATCACCAATCACACCTTTTGGATCAATGATGCGGTACGTGCCATCGCTATCTAGTAAAATATTATCGTGATGCAAGTCACCGTGAAGAAGAAACTCGCCTGGATAATATCCAGAGAGCTCACGACATAGTTGTCCAGCATGCAAGATGTAATCAACTAGTTCTTCACCATTTTCACATTGTTTCATGTAAGTTATGGCTTTGTTTACCAATTCCAAATAGGTCGGATAAACATCCCCAACCAAAGGTTTCACATGCAACCCTTCAAATACCTGGCAAAAAACATCAAGTCGCTGATTCAACGAAGATTCTTCTCGTAATGTCGTTCCAGGTACGATCCGTTCAAGAAGCATGACACCGTTCTTTAAATCAGCTTCATATATCTTACAAAAAAATAGTGACGCTTGATAAGTTTTTAAGACGCTGTATTCCCGTTCTGTTTCTGTTACACCATAACCAATCTTCAATACCGATGGACCATGACAAGCAGAGAGACAAGTGAATAAAACATTTATCGAATCATATTCAACCTTCTGAAAATCGGACAATCTCCATTTAGGTGTTACGTAATCTAATTGCTCTGAATCTTCGTTGAGCAATCTCATCACCTCCACTGTAACTACTATTTTAACACAAAGTATCAACTAATGATAAACTTTCCCAAACAAAAAATCGACCTCACCTAACGAAGTCGATTATATGGCTATTTCCTAACCCAGCTAACTGAGGCAGCTCCTGGTCCAGCATGAACGGCTACGGCAAGAGAAAGTGGGAGCTCTGTAATCTCTATTCCTGGATAAATCTTTAAGAGATCAGCTTTCAACTGTGCTGCAGCTTCTGGATTTTCCATGTGTAGAACACCAACTTCATCTTTCTCAGGATCTAGCTTTGCTTCTTTAGCTAAGTTAACTAGAAGGTTGAGTGCTTTTTTAAAAGTCCGAACCTTTCCCGTTGGTTCTAAACCACCATCCTCTGTCACCCCAATCAGTGGTTTGATTTGCAAGACACTTCCTAAAGAAGCAGAAAACGAGGAGATACGCCCCCCTTTTCTCAAATTGGTTAAATCATTGATCGCAGCAGCAATAAACCACCCTTCTCGAAGTTGATCAAGTCGAGTTAAAATCTCAGAGACTGACTTGCCAGCTTGAGCCATTTTGCCTGCTTCTACTACTAATGTGTACTGAATCGAAGCAATCCCCTTCGTATCGTAAACGTGGATCTTTTCAGCATTAACCATCTCTGCTGCACTAACTGCTGAGGCATAAGAACCACTTAAAGCGCTTGCTAAGGTTAAGTGAACAACTTCATCGTAACCATCAGCAAAGGCTTGCTCATATAACTGGGCATTAGATCCAACCGATGGTTGTGACGTTGAAGGTAATTCTTCATGTTCACCTAGTAATTCTACAAATTTACTTGGCGATATTTCTTTGAACTCTTGATACGCTTGTTTACCAAAGATAATCATCAAATAGCTAATGTAAATGTTATACTCTTTTCTGACATCTTCCGGTAAGCAAGCCGAAGAATCTGTAACGATGGCAATCTTTGACATAACTTCCAATCCTTTCATAATAAAAACAGTGCTCACCTTGTAGTGTGGCACTGCTTCACCTAATTATTCTTACCTACTGAGATTTTCTAACCCAACCAATAGAGGCGGCACCTGGTCCTGCGTGAACTGCGACAACTAAAGATAGCGGAAGCTCTACAATTTTAATGTTAGGATAAACCTCTAAAACACCGGCTTTTATTTGAGCTGCAGCTTCTGGATTTTCCATATGTAAAATACCAATCTCATCTTTCTCAGGATCAAGATTAGCCTCTTTCGCCTTATCAACTAAAAATTTAAGTGCTTTTTTAAACGTTCTAACCTTTCCTGTCGGCTCTAACATTCCATTTGGCCTTACACCAATAACTGGCTTAACTTGCAGCATACTTCCTAAAGAAGCCGAAAATGAGGAAATGCGACCACCTTTTTTAAGGTTAGTTAAGTCATCAATCACCGCTGCTTGGAACCAGCCTTCTCTCAACAACTCGACTCTGGTAAGAATTTCATCAACTGATTTTCCAGCTTGAACCATTTCAGCTGCTTCAATCGCTAAAGAACCCTGTTGATAAGCAAGAGCCTTTGTATCAAAAAGATGAATTTTTTCACTGTTAACCATCTCCGCAGCGCTCATGGCAGAAGCATAAGTACCGCTTAGAGCACTTGAAATCGTCAAATGGATAATTTCATCGTATCCATCAGCAAATATTTTTTCATAAAGTTCAACTGTTACACCAATGGCTGGCTGTGACGTACTTGGTAACTCTTCGTTAGCATGAAGTAGCTCAACGAATTTGCTTGGTGTTATTTCTTGAAATTCGCGATAAGAGTCATTCCCAAAAATAATGGATAAATAATTCATATAAATACTATACTTTTCTGCAATTTCTCCGTGTAAACAAGCAGTAGAATCTGTAACAATGGCGATTTTCGACATAACTTCCAACTCCTAAACTTAAAAATAAGTACATGATATCCTAACACAATTTGTAAATAATTGTCAAATTAAGAAAAGGGCAGATTAAAAGGGGCTGTCTCGTGAAGAGAGAGTGAGAAAAAGGTCAAAAAAGTCGCGAACTAGTGTAAACTAGAGCGCGACTTTTTGGTATAATTTAGTTATG